>Ga0209125_1000677_pt1 | contig 40784 bp, 33 predicted proteins | sample BarGraIncub1131A_FD_184503 | JGI IMG/M metagenome (GOLD analysis project Ga0209125, IMG submission 184503) | Arctic peat soil microbial communities from Barrow, Alaska - Barrow Graham LP Incubations 11-31A (SPAdes) (version 2) | ecosystem: Environmental > Terrestrial > Soil > Wetlands > Peat... | reverse complement strand
ACATTATGATATTTGAGTTTGCTATATTTTCAAAGGTATTAGGATTTCTCAAAAATATATTGTTACTTTTTAAGGCAGCAACATAGTTCTTAATGCCATCAGAAAGGGCTGTAGCAGTGGCAGAAGGAGTGAGTACCAATAGAACAGATAGCACATTTAACATACTGCCTGTCATAATATAATTCAACCCGGCTACTACCATTGCAATTTTAGTAATCTTATTTTGATAAGCTCCAACTTTTTTATATATATTTAGCTTATCTAAGGATAAGTCTTTCTTTGTGACTGAGACTGGCATATTTTGAACTTTTATTTTTAAGTTACCGGAAATTACAGTAGCACCTTCATGTATACTGTTACCACTTACAACATGGGTGACTATAGGTTGACCCATATGATAGAGGCTGTTAAGTACTGCTGAACCCATCATTATTTTCCCCTGTACAGGAGAAACCTCTCCCTTATGAATATATATTATGTCACCAATTTTTAAAGCTTTTACAGGAACAAGCACCTCTTGATTGTTATTAGATCTCATCCAAGTCATTTCAGGGGTTTTTCCCATCCCTGAGTTAAGAGTATGGAGACATTCAACTTCAGCAGAATATTTAATATAGTCACTGAGATATTTTAATACAAGTACAAAAATACCCTTGCTACTCTCCCTTAAAATAGTAAAGGATATTGCAGTCAAGTTAAGTAATATATCTGCATCAGTAGGTATGTTAATACTAAATCTTTTGTACAGCTGTTTTAACAGGGGATAACCACCTATAAGTGTTACGGCTGAAGCAACTTCTAGTACAGCTACATTTCCACTTATGGAAAACTTTCCATAGGTAAAGTTCTTTATTTTAATAAATAAATATAGCATTCCAAAGCAGAGAAAGTTTCTTTTGGATTTATCTCTTTTACTTATAGTTCCATAATATACCTCATGTTGTTGCATCTTTTCTTTGTCTGCAATGTCTCCAGAAGCAATTGCCACCTCTATATTTTCAGATAGAAGATGATTATTTGTTTTTTTCACATCATATACAATCAGAATAGATCCTGTTGTTGGGTTAATATTGCTATACTTTACTCCGTACAGGCCTTCCACGTAATAAGATATATATTTTGCTAAAAGTTTATTACTATAAACTTTATTGCTACGAAATCGTACTCGTCCTGGGAGGATACTTATCTCATCAATCATAGTGAATATCTCCTTCGAAAAAGTTACACTCCTTCAAACTTTGTTTTTAATTCCTCAAGTTGCTTTTTTAGGGATTCCATATTATCAACTAGTTCATCATTATTCTTTATTTGCTTTTGTTCAAAGTTTGCTGATTCTCGTTTAAATCGGTCCTGACGATGTTCCATAGCCTTTTCATTAATTTCTTCTATAGAAGCTTTAGTAATGCTTCCTGCACCTATAGCACCTTCTACTATTTTTATTGCCATGGGACGAATTTTACCCTTTACTAGAGGATAGAGATTGCAACCTAAAATACCAATACCTAATCCGTATAAAAATTTCTTGTTAGCCATATATTTATTACCTCCATTTATCAACATTTAAATTATTGACAAATAGATAATCTTTAAACATTATCTGCTGAATATCATATATTTTACAATATCTTTATAAAATGTTTTATTACCTGTTCTTTCACATTCTTCAAATAAAAAGCTTCCTATAGTATTTATGTGATTAGCCCATAATTGGATTAAGTCTTTCTCTTTTACAGAGCCATTTTTCAATTCTTCAATGCACATTTTCATAGTATCTTTTAATGCATTTTCAATTTTACTAAGATTGTCATCTAATTGTTCCATATTATCAGGCATTGTATTTTGAAGGTTAGATCTCATTAGAATGCTCCTTTTCCTGCTTAGATAATCTACTGTTAATCTAAAATTATATTTTCAAACTTATTTAACTGTTTTCTACTGGTGCTATCTTTTTTTTCTTATTTGCATATTGTGCTTCTACTACAATGTCCTCAAGGCTTTCTCTAAAACCTGAGGCCTTCTCCATTGTTTTATCGGCTACAGCATATACTGCACTTAGGGTTCCTACTGCCATATTTCTTAAAGGACGAGCAAAGAAGTTTTTCATAGTAATAGTTATAGGAGTTCCTTTATTAATTACATTTTCCATCCCATCATTTTCATAAGTAAGTTTATTTAGTTTAAGGAGTATTTCTTCTACACTTTTATTGATTTGATCAAACTCTACGTGAATTTCTTTTATATCTGTACCTAGTTCTGTTTTGTTACTTTCAAGTTCGACTAATTCGGTACTTAAATTATTATATTTTAATCTTAGGTCCTGAATTTCTTCCTGCATCTTATTTGAATCTGTTTGTAATTCATTATTTATATCACTCATTTTTATACACCTCTACTTACAATTATTATAAACACCTTATATAATTCCCATCATTTCAGAATAAATTCATATTTTTTTGTAAACTATTTGTAGCTATATACGACTTGTGGCAACTCCCACTCCTATTAAAACAACTTCTGGCAACACCAAAGGAACAGTTCCAAAGAAAGAATTCAAAAAAGGAACATATATAAGACTAATTAGCAGAACCATAGATGAAGCTGAAGTTATAGTCATAAAGGTGGTTGCCGAATGATCTTTATTATTTTTGCAATCATATACGTTTATAAGTTGAGAAAGTATTAGATTTGAAAATGCAATAGTTCTAGCTTTTTGAATTCCTGTGCCTAAAAACATAGCCCCTTCAAATACTCCGAAGGTACTTAAGCCTATACCTGCTCCTCTTTTAGCTATCTGTAATCCAAGCTCTGCGTCAATAAGAGGCGCATCCTTCTTTACGGGAGGCTGATCCATGACACTCTCGTCAGGAGTCTGGGATGCAAGAGGTGCGCCTAGTAGAGTTTCACAAATGACATTAACCCAAAGTATTTGAATAGATAGAAGAGGAAGAATACCACTTAACCCACTTGAAAGTGTGAGTGCGATTACCTCACCTAAGCTTCCGGCAAGAAGATATTTCATTGCGCTTCTTATATTGTTTGAAACTCCTCGTCCCTCCTCAATTGCCGAAACTATTGTATCAAAGTTATCATCTACAAGAGTTATATCTGCTGCTTCTTTGGCAACATCACTTCCTTCACCCCCCATGGCTATTCCTATATTTGCTTCTTTCATTGCTGGTGCATCATTAACACCATCACCAGTCATGGCAACTACGAAACCAGCTCTTTTAAAAGCTCTTACAATTCTGTATTTTTGCTGGGGAGAGGTCCTTGCAAACACTTGAATCTTACTTATTTTTGCTTGAAGCTCTTCATCACTCATACTCTCAAGCTCAAAACCTGATATAACAAGCCCAGTATCAAGAAGTCCAATTTGTCTACCTATAGCAGCAGCAGTATTTTTGTTATCACCAGTAATCATTACTACCTTTATGCCAGCATTTTGACATTTCTTTATGGAAATCTTGGCACCTTCTCTTGGAGGATCTTCCATCCCAACCAAACCAATGAATGTAAAATTATTATCTATGTTTTCCCCATGGACTTTTTTATAGGCAATAGCAAGAACTCTTAAGGCATTATCTGCCATCTCATTGCATATCTCAATAAGTTTTTCTTTATCGGTCGCAGTAAAGAGCCGTTCTACACCGTCTTCATAGATTGAATTGCACTTTCCAAATATTGAGCTTGTAGATCCTTTGCAATAGGCATAAGTTTCTTTTCCTGTTTCTACTACAACTGTCATAAACCGTCTATTGCTATCAAAAGGTATTTCTTTGATACGTTTATATTTTTCTTTAAGTAATTCATCATCAATATTATATTTCCTAGCAGCGATTATAAGTGATCCCTCGGTAGGGTCTCCTTGTATTGCCCATTTTTCTCTTTCATTATGAATAAGGGAAGCATTATTGCACAAGACACCTGCTTTAAGAATAGCATTTAAAGCCTCCTTGGAAGTTGGATCTCCTTCTAAAAGTTCTATATTGCCAGTAGGGGTATATCCGGAACCACTTACGCTATAGATCGATCTGTCAACATAGATTCTTTTAACGGTCATCTCGTTCATTGTTAATGTACCCGTCTTGTCACAGCATATAACATTTGCTGACCCGAGTGTCTCAACTGCTGTAAGTTTTCTTACTATAGCATTTTTCTTGGAAAGCCTTTGAACACTGAGTGCCATGGTAACTGTAACAATTGCAGGTAGGCTTTCTGGTAGCACTCCCATTGAGAGACTGACAGCAAGAGTGAGAATTTCTGCAAGACTTCTTCCTCCCACAAAACCTATAATACCTAAACCTAGGCAACTCCATATACACACTATGGTTATTTGGTTTATGAACTTTCCCATCCTTAATTGAAGGGGGGTGGCTTCAATATGAATGTTTTGCAGCATAGAAGCTATTTTTCCAAGTTCAGTATTCATACCCGTTGCAACAACAACTGCGATAACTTTTCCAGCGACAACACTGCTTCCCATATAAAGCATACAGGATCTCAAGGCAAGTTCAGTGTATTTATTACTTTTCTCGCATTCTTTAATAATCGGATTAGATTCTCCCGTTAGAGATGACTCCATTGTCCTCAAATCATTGCAATCAATGATTCTGGCATCTCCAGGAACCTTTTCCCCTGCTTCAACCATAATTATATCTCCTGGAACTAATAACTTTGCTTCAATAATCTCTTCTTTTCCCCCTCTTAATACCTTTGCTTTATGTACCATCATATTTTTAAGTGAATATATTGATTTCTCTGCTTTGTATGCTTGAGTGGTACTAACAAAGGTTTCAAGAAATACTATAGTTAATACTGCAATAACGTCTGGGATTTGACCAAGAAACAATGATACAACACTTACTCCAATCAGAAGTTTTGTTGAAAAGTCATTAAGATTTGCAAGAAACTTAACTGCAAAAGATTTTTTTTTCTGCTGTGTTAGTGCATTATATCCATACTGGTTTCTAATTAAGACTACAGTTTCATCTGAAAGACCTCTAGTATAGTTTGTTCCAAGTTTATTTAAGACTAAATTGCCATCCATGGCATGCCATTGTGGTTCACTATCTTCAAAGGGATAAGCATCTTCTATTGATATTGGTAAAGCAACCTCAGTATCATAGCTTTCACTGTCAAATTTCCTATTCTTATTTACATAGGAAGTCAAACTTTTCTGCCCCAAGTAATGATGGATATCCTTTAAAATGGTCCCCTCACTAATAATTCCCTCATTAAATATAATGAGTACCTTTCCTGTTAGTGGATTAGAATGTGCATTATTAATCCCATTTATATGCATAAGGTGAGAGGCAAGATTTATACCTTCTTCCGTATTCCTATAAATGATTTTGATAGGTATTCTTATCCTTTTGTAAAGTACATCTTCATTTGTGCTTTTTTCTCTACTATTAACTAATTCCTGCATTAGGTTAGAATCACCCCATCTTAAAGTTGAATAAAAGTAATAATGGTTTATAAATTAATTTTCCCAATAACTATTTAACATATACTTATAATGGTATAGAATAATTGAATAATTACAGTATCAGTTTATATGTTTTATTATTCTAAGTAGGGTTAGAAATCTGATTATGTAGGTAAAAAAGTGTATATAAAATTTTGGGCCTCTTGGTGTTCCATATGCTTAGCAGGGTTAGATGAAATTAACACCTTATATGTTCATAATAAGGATTTTATGCTAATTACTATAGTATCACCTAATTTCAGAGAGGAAAAGAACTCAGAAGATTTTAAAAAGTGGTTTAGTGGACTGGAATATAAGAATATGACAGTGCTGCTAGATGAAGATGGCATTGTGTCAAGTAAGTATGGAGTAAGAGGATATCCTACATCAGTTATTATCGGAAGCGATGGGACTCTAGTTAAAACAACACTGGGCCATAACAGCAATTCACAAATAAAGCTGCAGCTACCTGATAACTATATCATCAAAATTATTTAGAGAAAAATCCAAATGGATATTGTCATATAAATTTTTCAAAGCTTAAGGAGGCGATTGTCATTATTGATGTAACAAAATATCCTAAACCTAGTAATGATATATTAAAAAAGACACTTACAGCTATTCAATATAAGGTGGCAGTGGAAAATAATACTGAAAGTGCTTTCTCCAATGATTATTTTGATAATTTCAAGCCAGGTTTATATGTAGATGTAACCACAGGGGAACCATTATTTTCTTCTAAAGATAAATTTGATTCAGGATGTGGATGGCCAAGTTTTACAAAACCTATTCTACCTGAGGTTGTTACCTATAAAGAGGATGGTAGCTATAATATGCTTAGAACCGAGGTCAGAAGTAGAAGTGTCAATATACATTTAGGTCATGTTTTTGAGGATGGTCCTAAAGATAAGGGTGGAAAGAGATTTTGTATTAATAGTGCTTCGATAAAACTCATAACTCAAGATAAAATGGAAGACGCAGGCTATGGATATCTTCTAAACTTAGTTTAATGTAGGGAATGAGCATTTTCATAGTGAAGGACACTAGGAAAATGCTTTAAATAGCTATTAGGAGTTTTTAGTGATTTTCCATATTACTCCTGTATTTGGTATGAACTGACCAATCTGTCCTGGCATATTCAACCCGAAATCAACTACATACATAGATCCATCCTTATCAAATATTACATCTATAGGTAATTCAAAACCTCCTGCCCCTGTATAAGTAGCTGCATAACCTGACTTGTTAATTGCAAAGGTATATATCTTCCCTGTATTCATATCAATTCGTGAAACCCTATGTCCAACCCCTGGCAAAGGCTTACCCCCAGTTGTTCTAGGAGCTTCACTTCCATATTCAGCTATATATGCATCCCCAAACCCATCAAAATTTCTATTATAATTGAAATCAAAACCCATAGTAGCTGCATGGTTTGGGAAATTTGAAAATGGTTTTGGTGGCATCATTGGATGATGAGCTAGCAAAAAAGTAGGTTGGGGCTTTCCGTCAGGTTTAAATATGGGCATAGTAACTGGCATGCCTCCAGTGTAATCAGGCCATCCATACCAAGTTCCATACTCAATGAGTTGAAATTCATCGGGACATTTATCTATTGGTCTACTACCTCTTACATCCGCCCCATGATTGGCGCAAAATAGCCTATTGTAGCGGTCAAATTTCATCCTAAAGGGATTTCTAAGACCCCAGGCAACCAATTCGAGCTCCGAACCATCAGGGTTTGCCCTAAGTATACTTCCACTGGCACACTTTATACCTTTAACAGGTTCTCCCTCCATATTAGTGATACCAAAAGGAGAAAAGGCTCCAGTATAGGCAGGTGTTTTATCAAGTGGGGCATAAATATTATTAGTTTTGAAATTTTGTCCATTTAAAACAATTGGCTCACCAGGAAAGTCATGAAAATAAGGATGTTTCTGAAACCAATCAGCATTATCAAGGCCTACAACCCCTGAATTAGTTGCAGTACCTTGCCCAAAATACATTTTTCCATCTATACCAAAAACAACCTGGTTATTATGATGATCACCCAAGCTCGGAAGCCCAGATATTATATCTTCCTTAGTGCCATCTGGCTTTATTATTGTTATAAAACCTCTGTGAGATACATAAATGTTCCCTTCATAATAGTTAATCCCGGTGAGGGGAACATTAAAGCCATCCGCGATAACCTCGAAACCATGATTAGTATATTTTAATACCTTACCATTCCCAGAGGTAACCCCCGAATCTGCCAGCAACATATCTCCATGGTTTGTTATTATTAAGTTTATAGGGCTATTTAAACCTTTTTCGAAAACTTCAATGTTGTAACCTGTTGGAAGTTTAATATCCGCTGGGTTTAGGTTTCTTTCCATATTCTCTCTTAGCATATTTGAGTTTTGTTCTTTATTATTCATTAAATATAAACTCCTTATCATTAAACATTATTAATAATAATATATTCATACTATTCTATAAATATATTAGAATTTAACCAACATAGGTACATAATTAGTTCCATTGGTATAATAAAACTTTATTTAAAATCATAGGCTATTATAGATTAATTAATAAAGGAACATTAACGTGAAGACTAAAACTCTAGTGATCGGAGCACTACTTGCAGTTATAGCAGCTTTCTTCCAAGTGATGCCTGTTTTGTTCTCAGAAGCATTTATATTTATTACTATACTTAGTACAATACCTATCTTTATTGTTTGCAGGATAAATCCTAAAGCTGGTGTTTTATCTTATATTGTGGCTAGTATACTTGTCCTTCTTATTAGTACCCATGAAGGGTTGCTTTTTCTGAGTACCAACGGAGTTATTGGTGTTACTCTTGGGGTATGTAGGTATTATACAATTAAAAGAACTAGTATCATCTTATCAAGCTCAATTACTCTAACAATCACATTAAGTATAATGAATTACGGCTTAGGTATACCTGTATTAGGTAAAACACTGCCAGGGGGAATCATAACTCAACTAGTTATATTTTTCTTGTTTTCTTTAATATATAATTATATATACTATTATTTTTTAGAATATATAGTTAGAAATCTGAAAAAAACGAATGTTTTCATAGATACTAATAGAAATTAATTATAGTTGACAAGTCAACATAAATTTATTATAATAATAATGTTTAAAGTGAGAATAATAAGAATTTCTTAAAGTTTCAATTACAAGAGGTGTTAAGTTTTGCAAGAAGATATAATGTATTTGATTAAGCTCAATAACAAAATTTTTAGAAATACTCAAGGATATTTAGATAAAATGTTAAAAGAATTTGAACTAAGTAGTGGCTCTTATCCATACTTACTAATGCTATATGAAAATGAAGGTATTAATCAAAATAAAATAAGTAAAGAATTAGGCTACGATAAGGCAATGTCGGCTAGAACTATAACTAAGTTAATAAAACTTGGATACTTAGATAGAATAAAAGATGAAACTGATTCAAGAGCCAATAAGCTATTTTTAACTCTAAAGGCTAAGGTTGTAATTCCAAAAGTCTTACATAAAATTCATGAATTGGTGTATTTAATAACAGAAGATTTAAATGAAGAGGAGAAAAATATTACCATAGATTCCTTGAAGAAGGTTTTAAGCAATATAAAAAAAATCAAACTATAAGGACTAAAGGAGAGTATAAATGGATTCAACAAAGGATAGTAGTAATAAAAATAGGTGGGTAATTTTATTTATAGTTGTAATGGTAGTATTTATGTCTACCTTAGATAGTAGTATTGTAAACGTTGCTTTACCTGTGATGGCTAAAGCTTTAAAAGTTACAACAGCTGGTATTCAGTTGGTGGTAACAAGTTATTTAATTATAATTTCGGCAACTATATTAGTTTTTGGAAGATTGGGGGATATAATCGGTAAAACCAAGGTATTCAAGTTCGGAATAGCTTTGTTTACCTTAGGTTCCCTGCTTTGTGGGATAACAAGTTCTCTGCAAGTTTTAGTTATAGCTAGAGTTATACAGGCAATAGGAGCTGCAGGTACTATGGCTACCAGTCAAGGGATAATCACAGAAGTATTTCCAGTAAAAGAAAGAGGAAGAGCATTAGGCATTACAGGAACCTTCGTGGCACTAGGCGCTTTAGTAGGACCACCCCTAGGTGGCTTTATAGTAGATGCGGTTAGTTGGAAATATATATTTTTAATAAATGTACCTATTGGAATAATAACTTTATTTTATGGCTTTAAGATACTTCCTAAAGGGCACAAAGCAGCAAAGGGGAAATTAGACGCCTTAGGAGCCATACTATTTATGCTTGCTATAGTTCCTTTATTTGCAGCGCTAGGTCAAGGACAACAGGTGGGATTTACTCAACCAATAATTTTGGTATGTTTCTTGATAGCAATTATTTCTTTCGTTGCATTTATTATGGTGGAAAGGAACCGTGAGGATCCCTTGTTGCAGCTACAGATTTTTAATAATAAATTATTTTCGCTCAGTGTTTTTTGTGGGTTTATATCCTTTGTAGCCATCTTTTGTTCAACGATTATTCAGCCTTTCTATCTTCAAGATGTGATGAAGTTTACACCTGCATCTACTGGCTTATTGCTAATGATTTACCCTTTAGTGTTGTCTGTGGTGGCACCTTTTAGTGGACATTTATCAGATAAAGTAGGCTCGGGAATCCTTACTTTTATTGGGTTGGTGGTTTTAAGTTTGGGGTTATTATTAATGTCAACTTTAAATGAGAAGTCTTCAATTATAAGCATGGTACTTTTCATAGGAACGATGTCAATAGGAAATGGCTTATTTCAATCACCTAATACTTCTTTGATAATGTCCACAGTGCCAAAGGATAAGCTGGGCATTGCAGGAAGTGTAAATGCCCTTGTAAGAAATCTAGGCATGGTTTGTGGAATAGCTTTATCAACTACCCTCTTATATAATAGGATGAGTTTTAGAATTGGACGTCATGTAACAGATTATGTAATAGGAAGAAATGATGCATTTATTTACGGCATGAAAATTGTATATATAACTGCAGCGGCGATTTGCTTGATTGGTGCGATCTTAACTTCTTTAAGATTATTTAGAAGAAAGAATAAAATAGAAAATACAATTTAGATTGGAGAATTAGAAAGAATAGTCTCTTCCTTATAAAATTGCTTAAAGCCTGAAGGAGATATACCAGTGTATTCTTTAAAAAGTTTTGATAAATAATAGGTATCATTTATACCAATTTTACTACATATTTCATTTAGAGTAAGATTAGTAGAAGATAAAAGTAGTTTTGCTTCATCAATTCTTCTTTTATTTATAAAGTGAATTGGAGAGGCTCCAAGGTTATGCTTAAATACTTTTATAAAGTAGTTAGGATGTAAATGTACAATAGAAGCTAACTCTTCTATTGTAATGCTCTTAGAAAAGTTCTTATCTATATAATCTATTACAGATCCAAGTTTTGAAGAGTTATCTGAAGCTATGAGCTTTACTGTATCTATTAAGCAATTATCAAGATAAAAGGATATAAGCTTTAGAATAGTTGACTTTATCATTAAAGAAGCAGATATCTCAGGACTAGTATAATTGGTTAATAGGTCTTTGAAAATTGATTCAAGTGATGCTTTATCTACAACTTCGATGAAGCATGGAACATTAATTATATCAAAAAGATTTATTTGACCAATCTTAGCTGTGAAATGGCACCAGTACTTACTGTATACATTTTCATTAATAGCTGAATAAGATTGCTTTATACCTGCAGGCATTAAAAACAATTGCCCAGGTTTTGGATAGTATTCATTTTCACCTAATTTAATCCAACCTTCACCATTGCAAATAAAATAAAATTTGTTGTACTCCGGGGTGTAATCAATATCACGCCAATCCTTCCAAACTTTATTATATCCTGCCAGACTTACATCTACCTGTATATTAGAAAGAAAATTTTTAAAGAGCTGTCTATCATTTTTATCCATTCTACCCACACCAAAAGTTAATTTTGTACAAATCCAAATTAGTTTTATATATCCTCATTATAGCATTCAGGAGTTAATATATAAATAAGCTCAGTTAGCTAATAACAAAAATATTTCATTGGAAAATTATAGCATTCTATGAAGGAACATTTTAAGGAGGATACTAAATGATAACAGAAGGAGATTTTTCAATTGCTTCCGGTCCTTTTAAAGGAAACTTTGAATCATTAAGAACGTATCAAATTCCTGTCTGGTTTAAAGACGCAAAATTTGGGATATGGTCACACTGGGGACCACAGTCTGTACCTATGATTGGCGATTGGTATGCTCGCCAAATGTATCAGGAGGGTTCAGATCAGTACAGATATCACTGTAGAAAATATGGCCATCCATCAAAGGTGGGTTATAAGGATATTGCTGCATTATGGAAGGCAGAGAACTTCGACCCAGATGGTCTTATGAAATTATTTGTTTCTGCAGGTGCACATTATTTTATTGCGCAAGCCATGCATCATGACAATTTCGATAATTTTGATTCCACCTACCAGCCAAAGTTTAATTCTGTGGTAATGGGACCTAAAAGGGATATTGTAGGGGAATGGCAGGCTGCTTCTAAAAAGCATGACCTTCCTTTTGGAGTTACAGAGCATTTAGCAGCGAGTTATGGATGGTTGGGTACTTCAAAGGGTTGTGATTTAAGCGGAAAGTACAAAGGAGTACCCTATGATGGAAATAACTCTGAATTCTCAGACGTTTATTATAGTGGAAACAATGGCTATGACTTGGGAAAGGATGGTTGGCTTACGTCCAATGAGGAGTTCCATAAACATTGGTTCCTAAGGATTAAGGACTTAATAGATAAGTATAAGCCTGATTTTCTATATTCAGACAGTGGATTACCTTTTGGACAGTATGGTCTAAATATCGTGGCACATCTTTATAATACAAGTGTAGCAAAGCATGGAGGGGAAAATCATGCGGTTTACACGCAAAAGGATAAAGATCCTGAAGTTTATTCTATAGGTGTGTTAGATATTGAGAGAAGCCAAGAAGATAAAATAACAGAATACTATTGGCAGACAGATACAAGCATAGCGGATTGGTTCTACAATGTAAAAGATAAATATAAGACTTGGAATGTCATTATGGAAACTATTGTAGATATAGCAAGTAAAAATGGTAATATTCTATTAAATGTGTTACAGAAGCCTGATGGCTCCTTAGATGAGGAATGTGAATTTTTACTAAAAAAACTTGCAGTTTGGATGAAAGTAAACGGGGAAGGCATATTTGGAACAACCCACTTTCGTGAATGCTCTGAAGGACAAGGCGGCTTCAAGAAGACTGGCGGCTTTGACGAAAAGGAAGTGGAATGGCAGATAGGAGATATTCGCTTTACTTTTAAAGATAACACTATATATGCCTTCCTAATGCGTTGGCCTGGAAATTTAGCAATAATTAAGACTTTAAATATTAGCAAAGAGGCAGTGAACTCAGTTTCACTTCTTGGATATGGGGAGTTAAAATTTAAGCAGAATGGTGCAGGACTCATGGTCAATTTACCTGATATAGCACCTTCTGAATTTGTAAGCTGTCTTAAAATTAAATTAGAGCCCTTCAACATATTGACAAAATCATTATATTAAGTTATCATTTTAATAGCTAAACGTTTAGCTCAAGGAGATGATAACATGAATGCAACAATTAAAGATGTAGCAAAGTATACAGGTTTATCCATAGCTACAATTTCTAAATATATAAACGGTGGGAATGTCCTTGATCAAAATAAGGAAGCTATTTGCGATGCAATTAAAGTTCTTAATTTTAGAGTAAATGAGATGGCCAGAGGTCTTAAAACCAACAAGACAAAAACTATTGGCATACTAATACCAAATCTTGAACAAGCATTTTGTACTTCAATAGTTTCCAACGTTGAGAATATACTTCTAGAACAAGGCTATAGCACAATAATTTGCGATTATAAGGAAAATGCAGTTCTTGAAAGGCAAAAACTACAATTTCTTGTAAACAAAATGGTGGATGGAATTATTCTTATGCCAATGGGTGTTGGCGCTGAGGATCAAAGTATAATACAAGGCGTTATAGATCATGGAGTTATAATAGTTCTAATTGATAGGGTGTTAAAGGATGTTGAATGTGATGCTGTTTTAGTAGATAATTTAAATGCTGCCTATGGAGCAGTTGAAGAGTTTATTGTAAGAGGGCACAAAAGGATAGGAATCATTACTGGACCTGAAGATGTGTATACATCACAGGAAAGATTAAAGGGATACTATAGGGTTCATGAGGATTATTCTATGAGGGTGGATGAAAGCCTTATAAAAAAGGGTGATTTTAAAATTGATAGCGGATATAATCTTTTGAAAGAATTAATGGAAAGTAGTGAACCTCCTACAGCTATTTTTGTAACTAATTATGAAATGACCCTTGGAGCTATTATGGCTATAAATGAGAATAATATTATAGTTCCAAATGAGTTATCGATTATTGGCTTCGATAATTTTGAATTAGCAAGAGTAGTAAAGCCACCTCTTTCAATTGTAATACAACCAATGGAACGGATCGGAGAAACTTCTGCAGAGATCTTATTAAAGAGGTTAAATGGGGATATGAGCAATTTTCCGTCTAGATTCAGACTAAAAGCAGAACTATTGGTAAAAGAATCAGTTAGAAATATTTAATACTAAAGTATATTGACTTGTTTATATTGACTTGTTATAATCAAATTATAAGTTAAACGAAACGTTTAGCTTGTGAATAAAATTTATATAGAAACATATATTGAAATTTGGGGGTGTATTAAATGGCTTTGGTTAATCCAATAAACTTTATGAGAATAGCCCAAGAAAAGGGTGTTGCTATAGCAGCATTTAATGTGCATAATATGGAAACTATACAAGCAGTTATGGAAGGTGCAGCTGAAGAAAACTCGCCGGTTATAATACAAACAACACCTGGAACATTAAAACATGCAGGTATTCATAATATAGCTGCAATGGTAAAAGCCGAGGCTAAGCTTTATGACATTCCAGTTGCTCTTCATGTGGACCATTGTCCTTCCTACGAAACTATAATTAAGTGTATACAATATGGATATACCTCGGTGATGATTGATTCTGCAAATTTACCCTATGAGGAAAACGTTAAGATGGTGAAAAAAGTAGTTGAGTTAGCCCATTTTGCATCAGTTTTTGTAGAAGCTGAGATTGGTAGAATTGGTGGGGTTGAAGACGATATGTTCACTCATGATGCGGATGCTGCCTTTACCATTCCGGAGGAAGCTAAAGCTTTCGCTGAGACAACAGGTATAGATAGCCTTGCGATTGCGATTGGTACAGCTCATGGGATGTATAAAGGAGAGCCTAAACTAGATTTTGAAAGATTAACTGCAATAAGAAAGATTGTAGGGATACCACTTGTGTTACATGGCGCTTCAGGAGTTCCAGATGAAAGTATCAGAGAAGCTTTAAGAAGAGGTATAGTTAAGATAAATATAGCGACTGAGCTTAAACTTCCAATGGCAAAAGCGATACAAGAGTGCTTTTCTAAAAATCCTAATGAAAGTGATCCTAGAAATTATATGGGAGCAGCTAAACTTGCTGTTAAAGCTGTTGTTAGAGAAAAAATTAGATTATGCAATAGCAGTGGGTTAGCAAAAGAATGTAGATAATTTCTACATTTTGGCTCAGAGCTAAACGTTTAGCTGCAGAAAAAAATATAAAGGAGTATTGATATGAGTAAACTATTGCTTGGAATTGATATCGGAACTTCAGGTTGTAAAGTGGCTATATTTGATAAGCAGGGCAAAGTAATTGCCCAATCAACGAAGTCCTATCCAGTTTACTATCCTGCCTCAGGGTTTGTAGAGCAAAATCCAGCTGATTGGTGGTACGAAGTTTGTATAGCAATAAAAGAGGTGTTAGCAAAGGGCAACATTAATCCACAGGATATTGCAGGAATAGGTGTTGATGGGCAAAGTTGGGCAGCACTACCTGTTGATAAGAAGGGAATTCCACTCCATAATGCTATGATTTGGATGGATAGAAGAGCATCAAAGCAATCCAAAGAAACCTTAGAAAAGATAGGCTTTGATAGGATATTTGAAGTCAGCGGAAACTCTTTTGATGCCACTTATGCTACACCTAAAATTTTATGGCTAAAAGAGAATAAACCAGAAATATATGAAAATACTTACAAATTTCTTCAGTGTAACAGTTATATTAATTTTAAATTAACAGGTAAAATGACTCAAGATTTATCTCAAGGCTATGGAGTTCATGTATTTAACATGAAAACGGGGAAATATGATGGTGCTCTTTGTGAGGAATTAGAAATTGATATCAAAAAATTACCGGATATTTTTGGCTGTGATGAGGTAATTGGAGGAGTTAGCAAAGAAGCTGCAGAAGTAACTGGTCTTTTAGCGGGGACTCCTGTGGTAGCTGGTGGATTAGATGCTGCATGTGGAACCTTAGGTTCTGGAGTTGTTGAATTTGGTCAGACTCAAGAACAGGGCGGTCAAGCTGGCGGCATGAGTATTTGTGTGGATAGTCCACTTGCACATCCAAAACTTATTTTAAGTTATCATGTAATCCCAAATGCTTGGCTTTTGCAAGGTGGAACAGTAGGTGGCGGAAGTCTTAAGTGGTTTAGACAGGAACTGGGAGCCTATGAAGTAGAGATGGAAAAAACAACCGGTATAAATGCTTTTGATGCTTTAGTTAATGAAGCAGCTAAAATAAAGACTGGTTCAGAGGGAGTAATATTTTTACCATATATGGCAGGGGAGCGCTCACCAATATGGGACACAAATGCAAAAGGTGTGTTCTTTGGACTTGGCTATGATAAAACAAAGGGTCATATGGTACGTTCTGTACTTGAAGGAACAGCTTATGCACTAAAGCATAACCTTAAAACCGCTGAAGAAGTAGGGGTTAAAGTTGAGGAACTCATAGCAATGGGTGGAGCAGCTAATAGTAAACTTTGGACTCAGATTAAGTCTGATGTTACAGGGAAGGTAATCAAGGTTCCTTCTTCAGATACTGCCACTACCTTGGGAGCTGCTATTTTAGCTGGGGTTGGAACTGGTATATATCATGACTATAAAGAAGCAGTAAAAGAAACAATAAAAATAACTAGAGTTCATGAGCCTGATATGAAAGCAAATGCAATATATAATAAATATTATGAAGTCTATCTAGAAATTTATGACAAACTCAAAGATACATTTATTAAAAGCGAGGTGTAATTAATGAAAGCTGGAGTAATCTATGCGAAGGATGATTTAAGATTTGAAGAGATGCCCACTCCAAAAATTGGAATTGGAGAAGTACTTGTAAAAGTAAGAGCAACTGGAATCTGTGGTTCTGATATTCCAAGAGTTTTAGGAAATGGAGCTCATTATTATCCTATAGTTATTGGACATGAGTTTTCTGGTGAGGTGGTAGAAGTAGGCGAAAAGGTTACATCTGTAAAGATTAACGATAGAGTAGCTGGAGTGCCACTGGTGCCTTGTATGGAATGTGAAGATTGCCAAAAGGGAAGTTATTCACAATGCAAGCATTATAGTTTTATAGGTTCTAGTTTGCCTGGAAGCTTTGCAGAATATGTTAAGATGCCAGAGAAAAACGTAGTAAAGTTTGATGATAATGTAAGTTATGAGCAGGCTGCATTTTTCGAGCCTTCCACAGTAGGACTTCATGGTTTGATGAGAGCAAATTATCGTGGGGGCGAAGACGTTGCAATCCTTGGTGGCGGAACGATAGGTTTATTTACAGCTCAATGGGCTAGAATCTTTGGAGCTAAAAGGGTTTTTGTATTTGATATAGATAATGATAGGCTAGCTTTAGCTAAAAAACTTGGAGTAGATGTAACAATAAATACAAGAGATGCAGATTTTATGAAGCAGGTAAAAAGTTATGTTGGTGACAAGGGTTTTGGATTTGTTTATGAAACTGCTGGCGTTGATGTAACTATGAAGCTATCTTTTGAACTTGCAGGTAATAGATCAGGGGTATGTTTTATTGGGACTCCAACTAGAGACTTAGTATTTACTCCTAAGTTACTGGAAAATATGCTTAGAAAAGAATTCAACTTAACTGGTTCCTGGATGTCTTATAGTGCTCCATTTCCAGGGGAAGAGTGGACCTTAACTGCTTATTATTTTTCAACAGGGGCTTTAAAATTCCATGAAGATCTTATATTCAAAAAGTTTCCCTTGAGTGAAATAAATAGTGGCTTTAATATGTATAAAACACCAGGTTTAGTTAAGGGGAAAATATTATTATTAAATGATTAGGAGGAAAAAGAATGGCTATTAAACATCCAATGCTTAATATAGTTGAAAGTCAAAAAAATGGTATTTCTAAAGGGATATACTCTGCATGTACTGCTAGTGCTTATGTTATTGAAGCAGTACTTGAAAGAGCTCTTAAAGACAACGAATATGTTTTGATTGAAGCGACTGCCAACCAAGTTAACCAATTTGGTGGGTACACAGGTATGAAGCCAAAGGATTATATGAAGTTTGTTCTAGACTTAGCTAAAAAAGTTAAATTTCCAGAGGAAAAAATAATTCTTGGTGGGGATCATTTAGGACCACTTACTTGGATGGGTGATAATGAAGCAGAGGCTATGGAAAAATCCAAAGATTTATTAAGGGAATATGTACTTGCAGGATTTACAAAGATACATATAGATACAAGTATGAAGGTTTTAGATGATGACAAAAATACTCCCCTTGATACAGCAATTATAGCAGAAAGAGGTGCAATACTTTGTTCCGTTGCAGAAGAAGCTTTTAAAGAATTGTTAAAAACAAATCCAGAAGCGTTTCCCCCTGTATATGTAGTTGGAAGTGAAGTTCCAATACCAGGTGGCGCACAAGAAGAAGAGGAAGGCCTTCAAGTTACAAAAGTAGCGGATTTCGATGGGACAGTGGAGACTTTTAAAAATGCTTATTATAGGCATAAGTTGCAGGACGCATGGACTAGAGTTATTGCAGTTGTAGTTCAACCAGGAGTTGAATTTGGAGATGAGACCGTTCATGAGTATAACAGAGAAGAAGCAAAAAAACTAGTAGCTTCACTTAAAAAATATCCTGGAATTTTGTTTGAAGGACATTCTACAGACTATCAGACTAAGTATGGCTTAAAGGAAATGGTAGAGGATGGTATAGCAATATTAAAGGTTGGACCAGCACTTACCTTTGCTTTAAGAGAAGGGCTCTTTGCTCTTAATCATATAGAAAATGAGTTATTTAAATATAATGCAGATATTGATCTTTCTCGCTTTATTGATACTTTAGATACAGCCATGGTTAAAAGCCCTTCAAATTGGAAGAAACATTATCATGGAACCCCAGCTTCAATTAAATATGCGAGAAAATATAGCTACTCGGATAGGTGTAGATACTATCTACCAGTAGAAACCGTACGAGAAGCAGAAGAACTTATGATTAATAACTTAAAGACTAGACAGATACCCTTAACTTTGGTGCATCAGTTTATGCCATTACAATACAGTAAAATCAGAGCTGGAATTTTAAAAAATGATCCAGAAGCCTTGTTAAAAGATTGGGTAGTTAATTGTATTGATGATTATTTATTTGCATGTCTTTAGAAACTAAAAGAAACAAAAGCAACTTAAATAACAAATAACAAAGGAGATAAAAAGATGGAAAACGTTAATGATTTAATTAATCCGAGTACAGTACCACAAAGAACCCTCTATACAGGAGCAAAGATGCCTGGAATAGGAATGGGAACGTTTGGCTCAGATCGGTTCACAGCGCAGCAAATAGCAGAGGCAGTTAAAGGAGCAGCGGAAGTTGGATTTAGGTTATTTGACTGTGCTTCAGTTTATGGTAATGAACATTTAATTGGTGAAGTTTTTAAGGAAATAATGGCAACTGGAATTAAAAGAGAAGAATTATTTATTACATCAAAAGTATGGAATGATATGCATGATAATGTAATAGAATCTTGCAAGCAAACCCTTAAGGATCTTCAATTAGATTACTTAGACCTTTATTTAGTACATTGGCCTTTCCCAAATTTTCATGCTAAGGGTGTTTCCGTGGATTCAAGAGATCCAAATGCAAAAGCTTATATTCATGAAAGTTATATGAAGACTTGGCGTCAGATGGAAAAATTGGTTGAGATGGGACTCGTTAAACATATTGGTACTTCCAACATGACTATTCCAAAATTAAAGTTGGTTATAAGAGATGCAATAATAAAGCCAGCAGCTAATGAAATGGAATTACACCCATGCTTTCAACAAACAGAGTTTTTCAATTTTGTACGCGATAGCAATATTGTTCCGATTGGATTTTGTCCAATAGGTTCCCCAACTCGTCCTGATCGTGACAAGACTGAAACTGATGTAACAGATACTCAGGACCCAATTGTTGTTAAAATAGCAAAGGCTCGTGGTGTTCATCCAGCAGTTATCTGTGTAAAATGGGCTGTTCAACGTGGTCAGACTCCAATTCCTTTCTCAGTATTCCGTGGTGAATATGCAAGTAACCTTAAGGCAACTGTAACGGATTTATTAACTGCTGAGGAAATGAAGGAACTTGAAGCAGTAGACAAGAATTGTCGTCTTATCAAAGGACAGGTATTCTTATGGAAAGAAGGACAGACTTGGGAAGATTTATGGGATGTTACAGGAGAAGTAACTCCAGAATAATATAAACTAAGGAGGCAATAACATGTTAAAAGGTATTCCGAAAATAATTTCCCCAGAGCTTATTAAAGTTTTAATGGAGATGGGTCATGGGGATGAAATAATAATATCAGATGGCAATTTTCCTGCAGCAGCTTTAGCAAATCGCCTTGTAAGAGCTGATGGACATAATGTGCCTGAACTTTTAGATGCAATACTTCAATTTTTCCCATTAGATCCTTATGTAGAGAGCCCGGTTTCACTTATGCAGGTAGTACCAGGAGATACGGTTAAGACACCTATTTGGGAAGAGTATAGAGCAATTGTTAAGAAACATGATGTAAACTTTAAGGATTTTGAATCTGTAGAACGCTTTGCGTTTTATGAGAGAACTAAGAAAGCCTATGCAGTTGTATCAAGTGGTGAACCTGCTCTGTATGCGAATATAATACTTAGAAAAGGTGTTGTAGTAGAGTAAAAAATAGTTTTATTTTAATATTTTAGAGGCTGTATCAAATTGATTGAAAAATAATGTTGAAACAGCCTCTTTTCTTTAGATTATTAGTAGATTTATATTTGGAGGAGTAAAATGGATATATTTTTTCAGATTTTGGGACATAATATGTTACCTATCTTTATATTGATTTCTCTTGGGTTCCTATTAAGCCGAAAATTTAATTTAGATATAATGACTTTAAGTAAACTGAATTTTTATCTTTTCACACCTGCCTTCGTTTTTCAGAACCTATATATAAAAAAGATTCCTCCGGAGATGATTAAGGTTTTTATATGTGTAGCTGTGTTTATGCTGATTAATTATTTAACGGGTACTATCGTAGCTAAAATAAGAAAATATGACACCTCAAAAGCAAACGCTTTTAAGAATTCTTTGATGTTTTATAATTCTAGTAATATCGGACTTCCTCTTATCACACTTGTCTTTAGTGGCGGTGCTTTTATTAGTAATGGGAATAATCCTTATTTAAACATCGCAATTACAGCTCAAATTATGGTGATGGTCCTGCAAGATATTACTGTAAATACTGTGGGTTTCTTTAATGGAGGCAGGGAAACAATGCACTGGAAAGACTCCATAAAGAAAGTACTCAATATGCCAGCTATCTACATTATAATACTTGCTTTTATTTTTAAAATGGTTCCCTCCTATGATCTTACTAAATCCCTAATTTGGCCTGCGATAATTTATATAAAAGATGGGCTTATTCCAATATCCCTAATAACCCTTGGAGTACAGCTTTCTAAAATATCTATTAATTTTAAGGATAAAGAGGTTTATTTAGCTTTAGCTCTAAGGCTTGTTGGTGGACCAATATTTATTTTTTGTTTGATTAATATTTTTGGTTTTCAAGGGGTAATCGCCCAAACCTTAATGATTTCATCAGCAGTTCCTACTGCCGTGACTACTGCTTTAATTGCAGTGGAGTGTAATAATAGTGTGGATTATTCCACACAGGTAGTTGTAAACTCAACTCTATTTAGCTCCTTATCTCTTGTTATAGTTATTTTCTTGGCTAGAATACTTTTTCCAATTTAGAAATAATCCTATTAATCGAGTTGTTTTTCCCATTTATAGGCAATTAAAATCATTTTTTAATAAAAAGAAATAAGAAGGTTCCTCACTATTTCAAATATCCAAAATAGTAAGGAACCTTTCATTTTAATTATTCAACTGTTACAGTATTCTTTTTCAATTTTTCTTCCATTTCTAATATTATTTTTTGCTGATAGAACATGAGTAAATAACATATTATACTTGATATAAATAATAATACAAAGGTAGAAACTTTAAAGAATATGTAGCCTACAATTATAAAGCTGGCAATATTCATAATTGCAATATGAAACTTTTTAATAGTATAGTAGGCTGCAGTTTTAAGTACATCTTTTGTAGTTAAATAGAACCTTGAGATTATTGGGAATACAAATAAACTCATTAATATAACAAAAACTATAACAATAAAAACCAAAATAGTTAGAATTCTAGGATAATTTCCTGAAATAAGGTATCTAATATCAAAATATAATATGCTTATTACCATTATTTCAATAACCCAAAAGAATAATGATTGAAAAAAGTTAGCTTTATAAGCTTTAAAAAAGTCTTTGGTTATATCTATATCTTTTTCTCGAATAAGTTTTCCCATTACACTAAGAAGTGCCGTTGCAGCAGGTCCTATAGGGACACAACATAGAATAACAATTTCAGTAAACCCAGATGGAAGTGGGGTTGAACCATTAGATAAGGCTACCAATAATATATATAATAGTGGAATATTGAGTAGTAGAAAGTATAAATTACCTAAGAAGAACCAAAAGATATAATTAGTTATTGTGTAAATAGGTCCTTCACCAAATTCTCTTTTTGATCTAGCCATTTTTTCCTCCAAATGTAGTCTTAAAATCGTTTTTATAACTAATAAGAATGTAACATAAATAGTGTAAAAAATCAATCAGATGTTTCACTTATTTAACGGGTAGGGGCAATGACTATTTTGTAATTTATATGGTTATTAATATCTTCCATAATTTTGTATAGTATACATTACAGCACGCATACTGGTTAACAAACTTCCATTATTTATAGAACCCGCAGTTGAAAGGTTAAGTCCTCTGAACTCTTTTGCCATTTCGCAATCTCTCTTTACTTCATTAATAATAGTTTTTTCATCATTCCTCATAAAAGTAAAAGGAGCTATACATCCATCTATTCTTGTTTTAGGCATATATTTTCTTATTTCATTTACTAATACTGTTGGACCAAAGTTACATCCTGTAAAATTCAACCTTTGCAGAATTGGAAGTAAATGAGCCATATTGGAATCTGAATGCTGATAACGGATATCTTCTGGATTTGGACACCATTGATCAAATAGTCTTTTAAGTACTGGAAATCCAAATAATTCATACATTTCAGGATTTAATAAGCAACAATTGTCATCGGCAAAGCTAAATCCCCCGGGTACCTTTTCAGGGCTAAACCCGGCTTCCTCATCCATTATTGATGCTATTTTGAATATGACATCTGAAATAACTTTGCTAAACCGTTTTGCTAAGTCGGGCTCATCTAATATTAAGAATATTAGGTTTTCTATACCATATATTGATGTAGCAAGGGTTACTGGTCCTCTTACATGTCGCATTAAGCTTGGTTTAGTGCCATATTTTTCATATATTCTTTTTTTCTCTATTTCCCAATTATGTGGAAGCAAAAACTCCCTAAAATCCATTTTTTCTACCCTATCCAGCACAACTTCTAGCTCCTTCATTGTACTACATGATCCTTCTAACCACTCTGTAATCTCATTATGCTCGTATCTCCCACCAAATACTTCACCTATCCTACGTATTTCTGGAAAAACTTGATCCTTCTCAGCAAATACTTCCGGAAGCAATCTTTGTCCTACCATCTTTTCAGATTTATCATTATACCTCTTGTTAAGATCAATTCTTCTATCTATTGGTGTATAACCCCATGGGTTTCCATCCTCTTCAAGTTCGGCAAACACACACTCCTCACTCATTCTGATTCCTAAAGCTATCTGTGGCGCCTTGGTATTGAAGCAATTATCCTTATGAGCCAGTTTATCATCATTCCAAAATCTTTCAATCTCAACATCAAACATATTTCTATATCTCCTTTATAACTTTGTAAAAAATAAATATCTTCTTGCACTAATAATACTATTGATTTAATATAAAGAGAATGGAATAAATACAGTTTGTTTGTACCAATTAAAGATAACATTAAAGTGAGGATTATAAGTATGCCAGATATAATCTTTGATACCTTAACACCATCAATTGACTATTTCGTAAACAGAAAATGTTTACCCCATTGGAAACTTGATGAAACTACTCTGGAATTTCACGATCTTACTTATGTTTATGAAGGACAAGCTACCTACTTTGTAAATGGACATAAATACCAATTAGAACGTGGAGATTTAATCTATATCCCTAAAGGAAGTATTCGTCAGGCTTACACCTGTATTAATAACTCTATGCAGTGTTATTCCTTTAATTTTCAATGCTGTTTTACTAAAGATGAAAATCTAGAATTACCTTTTCAAACAGTTATTAAAGTAGGTGTATTTATAGATTTAGTTGACCTTTATAAAGATTTCAATATAGTATGGCTTGAAAAAAGCCCAGGCTATTTGCTTAAAGCAAGAGCACTATTCATGCTCATACTTCATAAATTAATGACTATATATTATAATAAAAATTCCACATTTATTGTAGATTTACGTATAAAAAAAATTAAAGAAGTTATTATAGCTCATTTCAATGAAAAAATTGAAATAGAACAATTTGCTGAATTATTTGAACTAAATCCAGTTTATCTTGGAGCATTATTTAAAAAAAATAGTGGTTGTTCATTTAAGACATATATTAATAGAATACGTATAAACAATGCTGAAACTCTTCTTTCTACAGGTGGTTACTCAGTAAATGATGTAGGGCAGCATTGTGGATTTCAGGATATTTGTTATTTTAGTAAAGTATTTAAAAAATATAAGGGATATTCTCCATCTAGTATCCTTAAATTATAAATGGCTGGATTATCTGATATATAAATCAACTAATCCAGCCATATTTATTAAAAAGTATAAAAAGAGTGATAATGATTTTATCTCTTTCTAAGATATTTTCTTATATCCACTGCAACGGCTGAAACAATAATTGCACCTTTAATTATTTGCTGCCAATTTGGATTAACTTCAACAAAGGTTAAGCCATAATTAATTACACTAAATATAAGAACACCGGCAACTATACCAGGTACCGTTCCAACACCTCCTGATACTGACCAACCACCAACAACACAGGCTGCAATTGCATCTAATTCATAACCAAGCCCGTAGTTGTTTGTTGCTCCACCAGTTCTTGCTGCTTCAAGGACACCTGCTATTCCGTAAAGAGTTCCTGCGATTACATATATTAGTAATAAACATCTAGTTACATTAATACCGGATACGGTTGCAGCTTCTCTGTTTCCACCAATAGCGTATACATCTTTACCAAGTTTTGTTTTATTCAAAACTACATAAATAACACCTATAACGATAACCGCTATGATTATTACATAGGGGACATGTAATAATGATCCTGTGCCAAGAGTAGAAAAATCAGCTCTTAACCCCCCGATAGGCTGTGAATGGTTTGGAGCACGATCAAAATATAGGGAATTCGCTCCATAAACAATAACCATTGTTCCCAAAGTGGCTATAAAAGGTGGTACATCAAACTTGGATACTATGAAACCATTCAAAAGTCCAATTAAAGCTCCTGCTAAAACGCCAGCTATAATAGGAACTAACATTGGTATTTGTCCTAAACCTGGATAAAATTTAGCAGTATAAGTAGACGCTTGAAGCATAGATGCAGATATTACTGCAGCAAAGCCTACAACACGACCAGCTGAAAGATCAGCTCCAGCTGTTAAGATAGCGAAACAAGCTCCTAAGGCTATGATGACTCTTGTTGAACTCTGAACCAATATATCCCTAAAAGTATCAAATGAAATAAAACGTGGGTCCTTTATAGCTATACATAAAACAAGTACTACTAATACTGCATAAATAGCATACTGTTTTAAAAACCCCATTGTTCTTTTAACTGAAATCTCCATTTATCTTTACCTCCCTAACTATTGCATATACTTGCTAGCAAGTACCATAATACCTTCTTGAGTAGCATCCTTTCCTTCAACAATACCTGAAAGATGTCCCTCACACATTACCATTATCCTATCAGACATACCTAACAGCTCAGGCATTTCAGAAGATATCATAATAATACTCTTACCTTGCTTTGCAAGCTCAGCGATAATGGTATAAATCTCATATTTTGCACCTACATCAATTCCACGAGTAGGCTCATCAAGAATCAGTATATCTGGATCTGTAAGAAGCCACCTAGCAAGTAGCACTTTCTGTTGATTTCCTCCAGATAAATTTTGTATAAGTTCTTTAAATGAAGGAGTTTTGATGTTTAGCTGCTTTATACTTTTAAGTGAATCACTTTTCCGCATTTTATCGTTTAAAATTCCAATTTTACTTAGATATTTTGACAAGTTTGCCACTACGATATTTTCCATGACTGATAATACGGGAAAGATACCGGAGGCTCGACGTTCTTCTGTAAGTAGGGCCATCTTATGTTTCTTTGCATCCATTGGAGATTTAATTCTAACCTGTTTGTTATTTATAAAAGTCTTTCCTGACGTTAAACTTCTAAGACCAAAAACTGCTTCCATAACCTCTGTTCTTTGAGCTCCGACAAGACCACCTACCCCCAATATTTCTCCTTTTCTCAAAGTAAAAGAAATATTTTGGAAGGATAAAGGAAAGGGTGAAGTAAAGCCTTCAACTCTTAAGATTTCTTCCCCTGGTACATTAAATCTTTTAGGGAATCTATGAGTCATATCACGTCCTACCATCTTTTTAATTATAACATCAGTAGTTAGATCTTTAGCATCCCAAGTACCCACCATCTTTCCATCCCTCATAATGGATACCTCATCAGAAATTTTCAGTATTTCTTCCATTTTATGAGATATATAAATTATGGCAACTCCCTGCTTTTGAAGATCACGTATTATTCTAAATAAATGCTCTACTTCAGCTTCAGTAAGGGATGAGGTAGGTTCATCCATAATTATTACTTTTGCATTATAGGAAACTGCTTTTGCTATTTCCATTTGTTGCACTGTAGAAACAGATAAAGTATCTACTATTGTATCTGGCTTAACATTGATATCAAGCCTTTTGAAAAGTGCTTGTGTATCCTTATACATTTTTTTCTCGTCAACTAATTTGAAGGGCCCAATTCCATGCATAGGCAAACGACCAAGCCACATATTTTCCATTGCATTACGATATTTAACAGGATGAATCTCCTGATGAATCATGGCAATCCCAAGATTCAGAGCATCCTTTGAACTTTCTGTTACTATCTTAGTACCATTTAAGAATATTTCACCTATATCTTGCGTGTATATACCGAAAAGACATTTCATAAGTGTAGATTTACCGGCACCATTTTCGCCCATTAACGCATGTACCTTACCAGCTCGTACTTTTAGACTTACATCGTCTAATGCTTTTACACCAGGAAACTCTTTGGATATATTGTTTAGCTCCAGTAAATAATCATTTTCCATAATTGTAACGCCTCCTGTAAACCTTAAAGTTGTTTAAGGTTTAAATTCATTAACCAAGCAAGGTACAATAGAAAACTATTGTACCTTAGTTGGTTTTAAAAGATTTTATAAATTACAAATACAGAGATTATTTTGCATCTGCTATATTATCTTTAGTTATTATTTTATAATCTACCCATACATACTTACCATCAGTTAGAGTATAACCAATGTTTTCAGTAGTAGGAGTCTTACCTTCAGCTAGCAATTGTGAAAGTTTGAATGTAGCAATACCTTGATTCTTTGCATCGTTAAGTACTGTTCCAAGTAAAGTTCCATCTGTAAGTGCTGCAATTCCAGGAGCTGTAGCATCAACACCAACAACAGGCATATACTTGGTACCTGTAAAGTATCCAGCAGCTTTTAATGCTGATATACAACCAAGAGCCATATCATCGTTATTAGCAAGTACTACTTCAATTTTAGTTCCTTGAGCAGCTATGATTGATTGCATTTTATCATGAGCTTTTGCAAGATCCCACATACCTGTATCTGTTGCTACCTGATGAGTTTTTATTCCTTCAGCATTTATCTCATCGATAGAATATTTAGTTCTGGCAATAGCATCAGAATTTCCTGGTTCTCCAGTCATCATAACATAGTCCATAATTCCATCTTTGTTAGTATCTGCTTCTGGATGAGCTTTCCAATAAGTAGCTAATATCTTCCCTTGCATTGTTCCAGATTGTTTAGGATCAGCTCCTACATAATAAAGTTTATCCCAGATATTCATGTCAGCAGTTGTAGGTACACGATTAAAGAATACAACTGGAATATTAGCATTTTTTGCTTTAGTTATAATTGCTCCAGCTGCTGTAGGGTCTACTGGGTTGATTTCTAAAGCGTTAACTTTCTTTGTGATGAACATATCTATTTTATCACTTTGAGTAGTAGAAGCATTTGCACTATCAACTACTTCCACAGTTGCATTAGTACCTGTTGCAGCAGTTGAGATTGCATTACGAACACCAGTCATAAAAGTATCATCAAATTTGTAGATTGTACATCCTATCGATACCTTTTTGGCACCTGCAGTAGTAGTAGTAGTTTTAGGTGTAGTTGAGCAACCTGTAAACATTGTAATAGCCATAGCTGTTACAACTATCATTGTAATTGCCTTTTTCATTAATTTCCCCCCTGTTTTTTAATTTGTTTTATTAGTACATGCATATGATATCATTAAATATCATTATAATTAATACAAAATCCTACTATAATATATTAAAATCCTAATGTGTTAATTATAATTAAAGTAACAATACAACTATTTATAGGCTTGCTCTGCTACATCAATGTTATCTTTTGTTATGGTAACATAGTGAACTCGTACAGACTTATTAACGAGTTTCCAAGAAGTACCACTAAGAATATTTTTCCCATTAGCTGCATTTGTAGCTAAATCTATTATTGCTTTAGCTTGATTGTTAGCATCATTTAATACTGTGCCAACCATGCTACCATCTTTTATCCTTTTAACTGCATCTGGAATAGCATCTATTCCAACTACGGGTATAAAATTATTACCAGATACATATCCTGCTTTTTCTAAAGAGTCTAATGCACCTAAGGCCATAACGTCGTTATTAGAAATTACAAATTCTATTTTATTCTTGAATGTTGATACCCACCCATCCATTTTGTCCTTTGCTTTTGCAGCATCCCACATGGCAGTAGCCTCAGCTAATTCTTCAACAGGAATGCCAGCTTTTTTAATTTCATCTAAAGCATATTTTGTACGTGCTTCTGCATCTGGATGTCCTGGCTCACCCTTAAGTAATACGTATGAAAGTTTGCCATCGTGATTTTTATCCCATTTTAATTTATTATTATTCCAAAGGTCAACAATCATTTTCCCTTGAAGTATTCCAGATTCCTTTGAATCAGTACCAACAAACCATGCTTTAGCATAGCTATTAAGTACAGAGGCTTCAGGTTCCTTGTTAAAAAATATTATTGGTAGTTTAGCAGCTTTTGCTTTATTAAGTACAGCTTGTGCTGCTTTAGGATCCACTAAATTTATTGCTAAGACTTTTACACCTTTAGCAATCATCTCATCCACTTGTTTTAACTGTATATTTTGATCGTTTTGAGAATCGTTCATATTCAAAGCTATTCTTCCATAAGCATCATTTTCCATTGAGTTTCGTATATAAGACATAAATTCATCATCATATTTGTAGATGGTTGCTCCTACTTTAGGCAACCCTCCCTTATAGCCAGTATTAGAATCAGTATTGTTCATTCCACACCCTTCTAAAATTGAGGATATAATACAACACATTGCCAAAATTACTATGATCTTTCTCAAATTATTCATTAAAATTCTCCTATATTTTCTGTATTTCTATCTACTGAGTAAAAGGAAATAATATTTTTTGATTTTCAGGTAAATACATATTTGCCTTATCTATGACAACTAGTCCAGTATCAACATACTTGGGGATTTTCTTACCTTGTAGATTTAAAACTGAATACTTAACTGCCAAATATCCCATACCAAAAGGTCTCTGAGTTATAGTAGCCTGTATTACACCTTTTTCTAAAAATTCTATTTCTTCTGTGGTATTGTCAAAAGTAATGATATTTACTTTACCTGCAAGACCCATTTCGTTAATTGCCTGTGCTGCTCCTATAGAACTTATATAATTTAAAGCTACTATTGTATTAACTTTATCATCACCTAACACAAGTTTTTTTGTGATTTCAAAGGCACTCTCTGAATCAGGGAGAATATAATTATTATACACAACTTTCATTTGTGGGTATTTTGAAATTATGGGTTTTAAACCCTCTTCTCTATCCTTATTATTACTTGATCCTTGAACAAAATTGATAATTGCAATTCGCGAGTTTATACCAGATAAAGAAACAAGCTTTTCACCTGCCATTTCACCGGCTTTAACATTGTCTGTGGCTATGTAACTACTGGTTTTATTAGTATTTAATTTGCTATCTATTACTATTACGGGTATTTTCTTAAATATTGCTTTTTCAGTTACGTCTACAAGTCCTTTATAATCACTTGGTGCTAATATTAAAGCATCAACTTTTCTTTCTATGGCTGCATTCACCAGGGCTATCTGTCCAGTAATATCAGTTTCATCACTGCAATATGTAAAGTCAAGTTTTACATTAAATTCTTTAGCAGCAACCTCTGCACCCATTCGGACATTTTTCCAATAATCTCCACTCTGGGTTTTTAATATTAAAGATATTTCTTTAGGTTCTTCATCCTTTTTAGAATTTAAATTTACAATTCCTGATAAGGAGGGTGATATAAGGAGTATAAAAAGTAAGAAAATCAATATGCTACGTTTTTTAAACATATAATAACACCTCCGCTTTATTCCTTTACAAGAGGCAACCAAATTTTAATTGTAGTTCCCACTTCCATTTCACTTTCTATTTTCAGACCAAATTCCGTTCCATAGCTTAGTTGAATTCTCTCATGAACATTTTTCACTCCAACCCCTGAACCAGTATTAGATTTTACTCTATAATCAAGGAGTTCCTTCAATTTATAGGGTTCGATCCCCAGGCCATTATCACATATCTCATATAATAATTTACCATTAGTTATAGAAACTGATATTTTTATAAAACCTTCGTCTACCATATACTCTATGCCATGATAAATTGAGTTTTCTATAAGGGGCTGTAATATTAGCTTCAAGGTTTTATATTCTAAGACTTCTTTTTGTGCTATAATCTCAAACTTAAACTTATTTTTATATCTAAGCTTTTGAATTATCAAGTAGTTTTTTGCATGCTCTATTTCTTCCCGGACAGTAATTATATTTTTACCACGGCTAATACTTATTCGAAATAGTTTAGCAAGCGCGGTTACCATTGTGATTACACCATCACTTTTCTCGTTTTCAGCCATCCAAACTATTGAGTCTAAAGTATTATATAAAAAGTGTGGATTAATCTGTGCTTGCAAAGCATCTAATTCACTTTTCCTTTTTGCTTCCTGTTCAATTACTATTTGCCCCATAAGATATCTAACTTTAGAAATCATCAAATTAAAGGCTGTAGCTAGTCTTTTTACCTCATCTTCACCCTTAACATCGATATATATATTAAAATCTCCTGATTCCACCATCTTCATGGATTCCTCCAACTGCTTTATAGGATGAGATATTTTAGAGGAAATAAACCCAAAGATGAAAACAATTAGGATGATACAGACGAACAGAATCCACCCTATAAAGCTAGTAATAGCATTTTTAAAATCTAATATTTCAGACATATATGCTACTGCGACTACCTTCCAATTTGTATAATTTACTGTTTTTATTGTTACAAGTCGCTTTCCTTCATCTGAGTTTTCCAAATAGCTACCTAAGTAATCCTGACGATTTTCAGACTTTAATCCTATGTTAATTAGCTGCTGTTCTGGATGATATATTATATTATTATCAGAGTCAACAATATAAATATAACCTCTTTTACCTATGGATATATTTTGGCAGAGCTGGCCTATTGTGCTGTAATTCATATCAACTAGGAGTACTCCCCGTAACCTCACATTATCTTTATAGAAATATATAACTCTGCTTAAAGAAACAACCCAATCATGCTTTCCATCAAAAAGATTTTGAACATGAGGTAGAGAAAAAATTACATTATCCGATTTGTTTAAGGCTGAGTTGAACCATTCTTGATCAAGTATATTTACTTTATCCTTTAGTACTGAGTTAGGAGATCCAATTATAAGTTCACCTTTGTCTGAAAATACAGCTAAGCTTGCAATATCAGATCTAATATTCTGTATTACATTCATTTGATCTTGCAGTTTGCTATTAGGAATACTTTGATTTAGATAAATATTTTTATCTAGTAAATTTGATACTTCCTTGGTACTTTTTAAATAGTACTCAATATTTGAATTTACTTGATTAACTAATTGTTTTGTACTTAAAGTAGCATTATTTTCCAGAGAAGTTGAAAACTTATTATAAATCACGATTCCAACAAAGAGCATAGCCAAAATTGTAATGAAAGTAAAGGATAGGGTAATAATAAATTGTATGCCTCTAAACTTAAAGGAAGCAACGGCAGTGTTTAAAAGGTTCTTCAAAAGTCTATTAATCTTGCTTTTCAAAATTTCATCTCCTTTTAGCTATGAGATTGTACATTAACTATTTCTATACTCTGATGGAGAAATTCCGAAATGTTTTTTGAAGCAGTTACTAAAATAATTTGGTTCAGAATATCCAACTTTATAAGCAATCTCAAAAGACTTTAAATTTGTTGATTTAATTAACTCCTTGGAAGCATCCATTCTAATTTGAGTTAAGTAACTTATAAAAGTCATTTTTGTTTCCCTTTTAAAAATAAAGCTAAAATATGTTGGGCTTATATGTAGATAATTGCAAAGGCTATTTATGGTTATATTGCTATCACTATAATATTTATTTATATAGGCCTTTGTTTTTTCAATTAAGAGTTTACAACTGTCTTGTCTTTCTTTTGTTATGTAATTCATTATTTTGATGGAAATAGCTTTAAACCACTGCTTAACCTGATTTAAATCGCTAAATTCATAGAGTTCTACAAATAAATTGTAATTCTCTCCAAAAATATCCACTAAATCAACATTTAAGCTTTCAGCAGTCTTAATTATAGTAGTGAGTATTTCTAGAAAATATATTTGATAATCTTTAAAATCAACTTTTACAGATTCGAGTTTAAAAAACAAACTATCTATTGTTACCATAATTTCCTTTTCAGTACCTACCTTGATAGAACTGCTAAGGTCATGTTCCATAATTTCATCAAAAACTATTTTTCCATTACTATTTGGCTCAATATCTTCTATCCAAATAATTCGATTATTGCCCATGATCAATCTATAGTCTAATGCGGAAAGAGCATTTCTATAAGAATCAGAGATGAGGGGTGAATCCTTTATAATTGTTCCAAGGCCAATAGTGATAGTAGTTTTTAAATATTTTTCAATACTTTGTCTTATTTCTTCAAGGATGGATTGAATTTTGTTGAAAATAGAAGCTCTATCCGTTTCTAGAAAGGGGTTAATTAATACAATCAGATCATTATGCATAAAAACAATACCTCTGCCATATTTGGAAACAATTTCTTCTGCAATGTTAAAAACTGCAAATCTAATTAAATTAAGTTCGTTACTATCATCTGTCTTTTCCTCTTGATAGGTAACTTGGTGATTGATATCTATAACTGCTACAATATACTGATTTCCAATCAGATTAATATCATATCTATTACATTTTTCATTTATTTCTTCCTTACTTAGCTTACTAGTAATCAAATAAATAAGAAATTTTTCCTTTAAAACAGGCAAACTCCTTATATAATGTTCCTTTAAGGCTTCAAAATCCTCTTTTTTCAACATTTCCTCATCAAGTTGTATTTTAACTCTTAACAGTACTTGTATTAATTCCTTTGAGGAAACAGGTTTTAAAGCATACTCAACTACATTTAAATTTACTGCCTTTTGAGCATATTCAAATTCATCAAAGCCAGTTAATATTATTATCTTTATAGTAGGGAATCTCTTTTTTAATTCTTTTGATAGCTCAAGCCCACCCATAAAAGGCATCTTAATGTCAGTTATAACTACATCTGGAGTGAACTTTTCTGTAATTTCTAAGGCATCAATACCATTTTCAGCTTGACCTATCAATTCAAAACCATATTCTTGCCACTTGATTTTTTGTATTATACCTTTCCTTACTTCTTCTTCATCATCTACTAAAATTAAATTATACATAATTCCCTCCTACACATTACATAAATTCCTAGTCAAATTTAGTTATAATTATTAATTCATATAATGCTTATTGGATATAAGGCTTATATTTCAATTGTAGTCATAATATAACTAGTTTAATTATACTACTGTTATTTTTTTTTTCATAGTTTAGTTTATGGTAAGCCATTTAAGATATAAATTGCTCATAAAGTAATGCTTAAGGTTACATTAAACACAATTAACACATTGACTTAATAAAACCAGTGGTTTAGAATGTAATTGAAACGGTTCAATTATCAGGAGGTGAAGAATTGTCCACTATAAGAGATGTAGCAAAATTAGCTAATGTTGCAGTTGGGACAGTATCTAGATATATGAATGGTGCCCAAATAAAAGTAGAAAATAAAGTTAAAATTGATGTAGCAATTAAAGCACTAGATTTCAAGCCAAATCTAATAGCTAGAACCTTAAAAACAAACAAAACGCATAATATTGGTGTCATAATACCTGGCCTTTCAGATATTTATTCTACAACTATAGTAAAAAGTATTGAAGAAGAACTCTATCATAAAGGTTATAATATATTTGTTTGTGACTCCAGAGGCAATCCTGATTTAGAGATGGAAAAGGTGGGTATTCTATTAGATAAAATGGTTGATGGACTTATCATACATCCTTCCAGGGAAGATATCAGCTATCTACAGGAATTTAAAAAGCAAGTTCCCATAGTAACTTTAGATATATTGGGTAAGGGTTTTGAATGTGACCAGGTCCTAACGGATAATGTTAATGCAACTTATGTGGTTACTGAATGGTTAATTAATAATAATCATAAAAAAATAGCCATTATAACTGGTGGTAGTAAGACTTTTACAGCTGCCGAAAGATTAAAGGGTTATGAAAGAGCCCTTGAGGATTACGGATTTACCCTAGAGGATCAATATGTTAAAGCCCAGGATTTTTCAGAAAAGTCCGGGTTTGAGGGCTTAACTCAATTCATGAAGCTAACAGAACCTCCAACTGCAATTATTGCTTGTAATTACTATACTACCCTTGGAGCTGTGAAGGCTACCTATGCGCTTGGGCTAAATGTACCAGAGGAGTTATCCTTAATTGGCTTTGATAATTTAGGAGTCTCAGAGATAGCAAGACCCTCCTTATCCATTGTTGTTCAACCTATGGATGAAATAGGGAAGACTGCAGCGCAACTACTACTAAAAAGAATAAAGGGAGATTATACAGATTTCCCTATAGTTAGGCGGCTTAAAACAAGTTTTATTTTAAATGGGTCTACAAGAAAACTGTAATCAAAGGACTTATATAATTTAGATTTGAAAGCATTCAAATTAGTATATAATATTTATAATTTAGGAGGATTATTATGGACAGATTACCTTTTAGACAAGTGCACTTAGATTTTCATACCTCAGAGCAGATAGGTGAAATAGGTTCTAAATTTTCAAAAGAACAATTTCAAAAGGCCTTAAAGCTTGGACATGTTAGTTCCATAACTGTCTTTTCAAAGTGTCATCATGGCTTTGCATATCATCCCTCAGGAGCTAATGAAATGCATCCTGGCCTTAAATTTGACTTGTTAAAACAAATGATCGAAGCAGCTCATGAAATTGGAGTAAAGACTCCCATATATATTTCAGCGGGCTTAGATGAGAAGATGGCAAGGCGTCACCCTGAATGGCTAATAAGAGATAAGGAAGATAATACAAATTGGGCTAGTGATTTTATGACCCCTGGATATCATCAATTTTGTTTTAACAGTCCATATTTGAAGTACCTAATTAAGCAGATAGAAGAAGTTGTATTAAATTATAATGGAGATGGGATATTTCTAGATATAGTTGGTGTTAGAACCTGCTATTGTCAAAATTGCATAGCCTCTATAAGAAAAGAAGGCAAAGACCCTAGAGATAAAAAGGCGATGGAAGATCTATGGGAAAGAACCTATGCTAATTACACAAGGATTGTTGAAGAAACTGTCCATAAAATAAGACCAGGCCTAAGAATATTCCATAATGGTGGGCATATAAGAAGAGGCAGAAGAGATTTAGCCTCCATGAACACTCATTTAGAGATTGAATCCCTTCCAACTGGTGGCTGGGGGTATGATCATTTCCCATTATCAGCTAGATATGTACAAGGCTTAGGCATGGAGTTTCTTGGGATGACAGGAAAGTTCCATACTAGTTGGGGAGAGTTTGGTGGGTTTAAACATCCTAATGCTCTTATATATGAAACAGCACTAAGTATTGCAAATGGAGCTAAGTGTTCCATAGGGGATCAGCTTCACCCAGAAGGACTTATGGATGAGGCTACCTATCAGCTTATTGGTGCCGCTTATAGTGAAGTGGAGAAAAAAGAAAAATGGTGTAACGACGTTAAAAGTATAGCAGATATAGCACTTTTATCTCTGGATGCAGTAGGAACCTATGGAGACGGTGAAGGGCAGATGGCTTTAACTGGTAAGAGTGATTCCGGAGCTGCCAGAATTCTACTGGAAGGCAAGTTTCTATTTGATGTCATCGACTTAGAAGAAGATTTTAATAAATATAAAGTTGTCATACTTCCAGATGGAGTTAGAATCAATGAAGCCTTGAAAAATATTCTACAAGCATATATAAATAATGGGGGTAAACTTTTAGTTACAGGTGAGTCAGGACTTAATGAGGAAGGACAAGAATTTGCAATTGATTTAGGAGCAAAATGGCTGGGAGCAAATTCGTATAGACCAGATTATTTCAAACCTAATTTTAAACTAAACAATTTAGGGGATACTTCATTTATTTGCTATAGTCAGGGACAAAGGGTGGAATTAAGTAGTGGCTTTGAACTGGGGCGACGGGAAGACCCATATTTCAATAGGGATATATTTACCTTCTGCTCCCATCAGCATACTCCAAATAGTTTTAAATATGGTGGGCCTGGTATGGTAGAAAGTGCAAGCGGAATATATATTGCTTGGAATATATTTGATGATTATGCTACAAAGGGAAGCCTGTTTTTAAAAGAAACAATTATTTATGCTCTAAATAAGCTTTTAGGTGACAATAAAACCTTAAATACAAATCTGCCAGCACAAGGAATAGTTACATTAATGTTACAGAAGAAAGAAAAACGATATGTAAATCATCTTTTATATGTAAGTCCAGTTAAAAGAGGGGACAATATTGAAATTATAGAAGATATAATACCAGTTTATGATATACAAGTAGAAGTTAAAATTGCTGAGAAAATAAATAAGGTTTATTTGGCTCCTGATATGAAGGAATTAGCGTTTGTACAAAAGGATGGGAAAGTAAGCTATACTGTAGATAAATTAAAATGTCATGCAATGGCAGTATTGGAGTTTTAAGAAGGATAGGATTCTCTTCCACATTTTTAAAGGATATTTAAAAAGAAGTTTGAAAATCTATATTCTGAAATTATGCAAACTAAATGAGGTGGTATTTATGGAAAATATCAGTCTGGATGGTAAATGGAGATTGTATTACTTTCCTCAGGGGAAATATTCTATTATTGAGCCTAAAGATTTAAAAAGAGAAAGGCTCTCTTCTATTGAAGCGGTGGTTCCTGGTAACGTAGAATTAGATCTGGTTAGGGTAGGGGAACTACCAGAGGATTTATTCTTTGGGGAAAATATACACAAGCTTAAACCCTATGAAGTATATGAATGGTGGTATGAGTATGAATTTCCAACTCCTAATGGGATTACGGACAGGAAGATAGAACTTAATTTTCATGGAGTTGACGCTCTGGCAACTTATTGGTTAAACAATATGAAAATTGGAGAGTCGGATAACATGTTTATTGAACATAAATTTGATATCTCAACTCTAATGGTAAAAGATAAATTTAATATTCTGACTATAAGACTTAGATCACCACTAATTGAAGCAGCTGAAAAACAAATTGACCCTTACAATGGACTTTCATATGGTGAGACAAATATAGAACAGACATGGATAAGAAAAGCTGCCCACAGCTACGGATGGGATATCATGCCTAGGGCAATGTCTGCTGGACTTTGGAGAAAAGTTGAAATACTAATCTATGAAGAGCATGAAATTAGAGAAACATATTTTTTTACCAGTTCTATTTCAAGGAATAAGGCCATATTGGGTGTGTTTTACAGATTAGACTCAAATTTATTACAATTGTCTGACATGGAATTGAAAATAAAAGGTGTATGTGGGAATTCTAATTTTGAAGTAACTAATCCACTATTAAATATTGGAGGAAACATTTATGTAGAAATTGAAAACCCTAAGCTATGGTATCCAACTGGCTATGGGAAAGCAAATTTATATGAAGTTACAATAGAATTGATTTGTAAGGGGAGGGTTCTTGCCCGAAAACAAGAGATAGTTGGGCTTAGAACAGTCGAAGTGCTTCGCTCAGATACTACAAGTCTAGACAACCCTGGACAATTTCTCTTTAAAATAAATGGAACGCCTATACTTTGCAAAGGCTCCAATTGGGTAAGCGCAGATGTATTCCATAGCCGTGATGCACAAAGATATGATACTATTCTTGAATTGTTCAAGGAATTAGGCTGTAATATGGTGCGCTGTTGGGGAGGTAATGTATATGAGGATCATGAATTCTTTAAGTTTTGTGACCAAAATGGGATTATGGTATGGCAGGACTTTACTATGGCCTGTGCACTTTATCCACAAACTACGGAATTTCTGGAAACTATACGGCAGGAAGCAGAATCTGTGGTTAGAAAACTTAGAAATCACCCATCTTTAGTAATATGGTGTGGAGATAACGAGTGTGATGAGAATATGGTGTCTAAAGGGATAGACCCCTCCCATAACAAAATTACCAGAGAGGTACTGCCAGCAGTGATAACTAGATGTGATCCTTACCGCCATTATTTGCCTAGCTCCCCTTATTATTCACCAACTACCTTTGAAAAGAACCAAAATCAGATTATGCCAGAAAGACACCTCTGGGGACCAAGGGATTACTATAAAAGCTCATTTTATACTGAAAATACAGCTCATTTTATCAGCGAAATCGGATACCATGGTTGCCCAAATCTTTCATCAATTAAAAGATTTATTGATGATGAACATTTATGGCCCTGGCAACAAAATCAGCAGTGGATTACACATGCCACAGCTGTTTTAGGAAGTAAGAGCAATTATGCTCTCAGGATAAAGCTCATGGCAGATCAAGTGCAAGAGTTATTTGGGAAAATCCCTGAGGATATAGAAGATTTTATTATGGCCTCTCAAATCTCTCAAGCAGAGGCAAAGAAGTTTTTCATTGAGATGGTAAGACTAAAAAAATGGAGAAGGACTGGAATTATATGGTGGAATATGATGGATGGTTGGCCACAATTCTCTGATGCGGTGGTAGATTACTATTTTGGCAAGAAATTGGCTTATTACTATATAAAAAGGGTTCAACAGCCCATATGTATCATGATTGATGAACCTGAAAACTGGCATTTAAAAGTTGTTGTTGGAAATGATTCCTTAGAGGATGCTAATGGACAATTTAAAATTTGGGATGCGGATACAAAGGAAACTCTTCTAGAAGGAGACTTCACCAGTAAAGCCAATGAAAATATAGAACTTGGACTAATTAGTGTGTATCATTCAGATAAAAAATTGCTTCTTATTCAATGGACATTGAAGGGGAAGGTCTATGGTAACCACTATTTATTAGGTTTCCCTGGATTCTCCTTTTATAAATACAAAGAATGGCTGGGACAGATTGCCAAACTAATGGAGGCAGACTTTGGATGTTAAGGTAGAAGAATATAATGGAAAAGGGAAAAAGAAAGGAAAGTTGATATGAAATATTTTCTAGGGATTGATATTGGAGGTACTAAATGTGGAGTGGTCTTGGGTAATACTAAGGGAGACTTAGGAAGTGCTAAACTAGAAATTGTACATAAATTTAGGTTTCTAACGGATTTAGAAAAAGGTCCCAATTATAACATTAATAGAATATGTGAAAGCATTGAGGAGATGCTTATTAGATATAAGGTTAAGATGGAAGAAGTGGAGAGCATAGGAATTAGCTGTGGCGGTCCGCTTGATAGTAGAAAAGGCATTATTCTTTCTCCACCTAATCTCCCGGGATGGGATAACATCTACATAGTTGAAATAATCGAGAAAAGATTTAAAGTAAAAACAAGGCTTCAAAACGATGCAAATGCTTGTGCTCTAGCTGAATGGAAATTTGGAGCGGGAAGAGGTTTTAAAAACTTGGTTTTTTTGACCTTTGGGACTGGTATGGGAGCAGGCTTAATTTTAGACGGGAAGTTGTACTCAGGAACAAGCGATATGGCAGGGGAGATAGGACACATCCGTATGGAACAATCTGGACCCATAGGCTATGGAAAGGTAGGATCTTTTGAAGGGTTTTGCAGTGGAGGGGGAATTGCTCAGCTTGCTAAGATGAAAGTAATGGAAAGATTATTAGCAGGAGAGAAGGTATCCTTTTGCGATGGTATCCATAAGATAGATGAGATAAACGCTAAAATAGTAAGTGATGCAGCTAAAAATGGAGACGAATTGGCGAAAGAGATATATGAAATAAGTGGATATTATCTAGGTTGTGGTATATCAATTCTTATAGACATTCTAAATCCTGAAGTAATTATAGTAGGAAGTATATTTATACGAAGTAGAGAACTTATATGGGATACAGCTATTCAAGTTATTGAAAAGGAAAGTTTGGAACGTTCT
>Ga0209125_1000676_pt1 | contig 40794 bp, 28 predicted proteins | sample BarGraIncub1131A_FD_184503 | JGI IMG/M metagenome (GOLD analysis project Ga0209125, IMG submission 184503) | Arctic peat soil microbial communities from Barrow, Alaska - Barrow Graham LP Incubations 11-31A (SPAdes) (version 2) | ecosystem: Environmental > Terrestrial > Soil > Wetlands > Peat... | reverse complement strand
GGATAAATACCAGCTCATTTTTCCTCACCCCTCTTTCGTTTTCGATAATGCAGAAATCTCATCCCTGATCTTTGCTGCTTTCAGGTAGTCCTCAATGGACACCGCCTCTGCGAGTTCCGCTTTTTTTTCTTCAATAAGTCTGTCTATATGTTGTTTTTCAAGGGCGATAAGCTCTTCCGACTCCCCGTCAATTGACGCCGGCGGAGACTTCCGGGCTGATAATTTTCTTTTTTTAGCAGGTTTATCGGCAGAAGGAACTGCATCGGATCCCTTTACTTTCGCGGGCTTTTCTGCCCCGTCCTGCAAATCTCCGGTATCTGTCAAGTCGATTTCAAAGATATCCTCTGCAGATGTCCGGTCTGTCGATCCCTTTGTCGATTTGGATCCGGGTTTCCGGCCTGCGTGTTTGTTTCCCATCTGTGTTCTCGAAAAAACAGGGTCCATCTGACTCGAAAAGGCCTCGTAACAGGATGGACAGCCCAAAAATCCGCTCTTTTTAAACTCTTCAAAAGTCATGCTGCACTGGTCACAGCGGTATGATGGTTTTTCGTTCATTTCGTCTGCGCCAAGCCCCAAATTGGATTGGAACATATTTCCCAGTGAGGAGAAAGGATTGGATGATATTTTTCCTGTCATAGGAAAGGATGGCATAGAGATGCCCAGTTCTCTTGCACAGACGTCACAAAGATAAAAAGTCTGCGGCTTCTTACCTGATATTTGCTGCATGATCTGAACATTGGCCTCACGCTCTTTACATCTTTGACACTTCATTGGGGATACCCTCCGTAATTATTTTTCTGAAAATTCTCGGGTGCTATCAGACTGATCAGCATGTTTTTAAAAATATCCATCCGGACGATCGCTTTTTTATCCGCTTCAACAGCTGTAAGCGATTTGTCAGAAAGTGCGGCCTTCATCAGCTGAGCCTGTTTGAGCTGAATAATTTGATAATCAAGAAAATTCTGAAGATAAACCGATGACTGCTGCTGTGATAAATCTTCGCCCAGCGAATTAATCGTATGCATCAAATAATCTGTCGAGGATACTCGCTGAATTCGGGCAATGCGTATCTGCCCGCCTCCGCCTCTCCTGCTTTCGACAAGATATCCCTGCCCATTTGTAAACCGCGTTGAAAGAACATAGGTGATCTGCGAAGGAACACAGTTCACCTGCTCCGCAAGAACGCTCCGGCTAATCACTGCAGATCCATTGTTGTCTTCAAGCATCTGCTTAATCAAGCATTCAATAACATCACTTAATCTAGCCACTGTGTTTTCTCCTTTCGTCAAAACAGTCTGGTTTTTCATGCGCAATCAACAATATTCATTCGTTCTTCTGACTTTGACTTTCTTTGACTTACTTTTATTATATTCGTCCCGCGTTGTGTGTCAAGATGCTTTTTGAAAAAAAATCACTTTGGAATGACCTTGGGAAATGATTGGGCTCTGTACCGGTTAACCGAAAAATGAACCGGTTAATCAAAACCGCCCGGAAAACATACATTTATTTTTACGAAAATTGAATTTCATACAGCTAGATGTTATAAACAAATAATAGAAGTAATATTTGACACCTGCATACCTGTAATTTTGAAAAGTATCGTACCTGATTTCATATGATATTGGCACTTCTATCTTATTGGAGGGCAAGACAATGAAGAAGATACTATGTCTGGCTATTTCTTTAGGGTTGTCACTATTGCTTCTGACCGGATGTCTTTTTCTCCTGAACCCTGATAATAATAAATCCGGAACGGATTCGAGCCATACGTCGGCTGACGTGGAACAAACGGATTCCTTAGCAGATGTAACCAAGGCGACCGGGGAAACAGAAAGCACTGCGCCCCAGGCACAATGGACGGTCCTGCTGTATATGTGCGGAACTGACCTGGAGAGTGAGGGCGGTGCTGCTACAAATAACCTTCTGGAGCTTCAGGATGTACAATATGATGACAATGTAAACTTCATCATTCAAACCGGCGGAACAAATACCTGGCAGAATGATCTTATTAATCCGGGCTATTTGCAGCGCTTCAAGTCCGACGCTGATGGGCTTACTCTTCTGGATCAGAGAAAACTGGCAAGCATGGGTGATCCTTCCACGCTTTCTGATTTTCTTAAATGGGGCATAAAAAGCTATCCTGCTGACAGATACATGGTTCTGTTCTGGAATCACGGCGGCGGAAGTATTGCCGGTGTTGAGTTTGATGAAGTCTTTGATTACGACAGCCTTACCCTTCCCGAACTTGGTGAAGCTTTTAAAGAAGTCGGGCAGCAGTTTGAAATTATCGGCTTCGATACATGCCTTATGTCGACGCTCGAAAATGCTTCCACACTCTCAGAATATGGTAATTATATGGTAGCATCCGAAGAATATGAACCTGGCGGCGGTTGGGCGTATGCCGACTGGACACAGTACCTGATGGACCACCCCGGCGCAAACGGCAAGATGGTCGGCAAGCAGATATGCGACACGTATTACAGTAAGTGTGAATATAGCGGCGATGATGATATGGCGACGCTTGCTGTTGTTGATCTTAAAAAAGTTCCCGCCCTGGTTGCCGCTTTTGATGCAATGGCCACCGAGATGACAGGTATCACGGATGAAATAACTACCCTGCAGGACTATGTCCGGGGCGCCATCCGTGCGGAAAATTTCGGTGGAAATACGGACGAAGAAGGCTACACCAACATGGTCGACCTGGGCGATCTGACAATTAATACGGAAGATGTCGTCAGTAAAACAGCAGAAGACGTCTTAACCGCACTCTTCGATGCAGTCGTATATGATGTGCACGGAATGACTCGGGCCCAGGCGAATGGGTTATCCGTCTTCTTCCCGCTGGCTGTGACAAAAGAAGAATGTGATTCATATGCGGAAGTTGCAACTAGCGGCAATTACCTTCGCTTTATTGAAGTCGTGGTTTCAGACTGGTCTGTCTCCGATGCCGGAACCGACATCAATCCTAAAATTGTGGTGCCCGATCAGAGCGGCAACTCGGTTACCGCAGATGAATATACCGTTGACTTTAATACCTATATTTCAGATGACGGCTATTACTATCTTGAATTCCTGAACGGCTTTAATTCTGTTCAAAGCGTAATGTTCAATTTTTACTATATGGACTACGATTACGGTGAATACATGTTGATGGGTACGGATAACGACCTTGTCTCAGACTGGGATAACGGTGTGTTTTATGATAATTTCCGGGGCGTCTGGCCTGCGCTGAATGGATATTATGTTGATTTTAACCTGATTGAAGAAGGTGTGGATTACAATCTGTACTCTATTCCAATTACTCTCAATGGCGTAGACACAAATCTGCGGGCCGCTTATGTATGGGATACCGACGACACCGGACATTTCGAAGTGTATGGCTGTTGGACAGGCCTGGACAGTGAATTCGGAATGAGCAGCCGCGAGATTGTACAACTGAAGGATGGGGACGAAGTTACCATTTTAATGAATGGTCAGAACTGGGATACGGGAGAAACCATCCAATATGAGGTCGGTACCTTTATCGTTGACGGTCCTGTTGTATTAGAAGAAATAGATCTTTTCGACGGCGACTATTTATTCGAATATATGGTTACCGACGTCTTTGGCAGCACATACTACTCTGATTCCATTATTATGGAGTACAAAGACGGACAAATCACCGAATACACAACGCAATAAACACAGCTCTTGCCGCATTCTTTCAATTACAACTTCAAAAAGGAGATCCGAAAATCCGGGTCTCCTTTTTTACCGCCAACAATTTATAAATCAGGAAAATACTATGAAATGATTCTTCGGATGCTGACAATCGGATACATATCAACATTACCGTATTCTACACGATCGCGGGTAGAAGACGCGTGAATAACCTGTCCGCCGCCGACGTAAATACCAACATGCTCGACGGAATCCGATGAGCCTCGAATGTCCCAGCAGACAATGTCACCTATCTGGATATCTGCCCGGCTGATGCTTACTCCGCATTTTACCAGGGAATTGGACTGATGAGGAAGACCAATTCCGATCTGACGATATGCATATACGACCAGCCCTGAACAATCCACGCCGCCATCCCTTGATTCTCCTGCCCAGGTGTATGGGACTCCTAACATAGATATACAGATATTTACAATACTATCCCCGTTAACACCGGTAATTGACGGAAGGCTTGCTGTATTTCCGGTAGTTTTTCCCGAACTCGTACTAGTCTTCGCAGTTGTCGTTGTTTTTTTCTTCGGTATCGGAGTTGGTGTCGGAGGCGGTGTTTTTGTCGTATATGAAACATATACATATCCGACTGTTCCGTCGGAGGTTGTCACCTCATACCATTTGTCTGAGATTCCGCTGCAGTGAAGAGGCGTATCCTGTGAAAGAGTTTTGATAATATCGCTGCCTGTAGACGGCTCCGCACGAAGCTTAAGACTGGATGAATCCACCCACACCGTACGGTCAATTGCAATAAACAGCATATCCTTCGAGAGGCAGTACGTTGGGACGTATCCTTCCGTACCGTCTTCCGTCCTGATTTTCGACCAGGTATCACCTATGCCGATACGCGTCACACCTTTGGCTTTATTGATCGTAGAAACGGTTACTGAAGCCATATCGGGAGTCTCTTTAATCAGTGTACTTTCCGTCTGAATATAAAAAGTCGATTCATCAGACAAAAATACAGAAGTATCCAGCAATTCAACCGGAATGTTATCCGCGTCGGTGTACTGCACAATCGATGCTGTCAGAATACCGGCGTATGGGTCTGCTGCACCGGAAGGAGATTCTCCTTCGAGGTATGACGCTTTGACTGTCTGGCCTTCACCAACAAGAATAAGACCCGCATTGGGGTCAGCCGCTGCCGGAGTAACACCGTCCGTCACCGCAGGAGCTGTGCCGTCCTGGGCCGCCGCAGCAGAGGTCGCCGAATCGGCAGGTGTTGCAGTCACTCCGGAAGGATTTACGGTTTCCGCTGCTGTATCCGAAGTGGTTGATATGCTTTCTGTTTCATTCGTTTCCAGGCCGTTCACGGAGCCTTTCAAAGAAGCCCCCGATATTGCGTAGTCCTCAATCAGAATCGTTTTCTTGTTAGGATCTTCGGGATATGCAGCTGCATAAGCCCTGTCTACCAAAATGTATGCCGGCGCACCGGATCGAAGTCCGACAGGTACTAATAAAATAGGCAGTGTGACCATTGCACTTATTGCAACGGTCAGCACTGCCATAAAATCTTTGCGTTTCCAAGTATAGCGAATTTGCATTATGCCTCCGACAACTGCAGATTATTCCGCAGAGTCCTCCTGCAGCGCATTTTCATAACCCTGCTTGACGGAGGACGTTTCCCTTCCCAGAAAAGCATTGTTCTCAGGGATAACAGGAACAGCTGTAATGTTGCGATAACGCGGCATCCCCGTTCCTGCAGGAATCAATTTACCAATAATTACATTCTCCTTGAGACCGTATAACGGATCTATCTTACCCTTTACAGCGGCATCTGTCAAAACACGCGTAGTTTCCTGGAAGGAAGCGGCTGACAGGAAGGAGTCTGTAGCAAGTGAAGCCTTTGTAATACCAAGCAGAGTGCGCTTGCCTTTTGCAGAAATCGCACCGATACTTTCGGCCTTAACATTGGCAGCCTCATAGTCGAACATATCAACGAGGCTTCCCGTCATCAGCTCGGTATCACCCGGATCATCAATACGGATTTTACGCATCATCTGGCGTGTAATTACTTCAATATGCTTATCGTTGATGGTAACACCACCACTCTTATACACCTTGATAACTTCGCTGATAATATACTTCTGTACGCCGCGCACGCCCTTGATCTTCATGATCTCCTGCGGGCTGACTGTACCATCCGTCAAAAGGTCGCCGGCTTCCACTATATCGCCGTCTTTAATCTTGGCAGTGGCAGAATAAGAGATAGGGTATCTCTTCTCTTCCAGACTTCCGTCTTCACCCTGAGGAGCAGTAACAACGATCTCGCGTTTACGCTTGCTTCCCTCTTCAATACGGATAACACCGTCGATCTCAGATATAATTGCCTGTCCTTTAGGCTTTCTTGCTTCGAAAAGTTCCTCAACACGGGGAAGACCCTGTGTAATATCATCCCCGGAAGCGATACCGCCCGTGTGGAACGTACGCATAGTAAGCTGGGTACCGGGTTCACCGATGGACTGTGCCGCCATGATACCGACAGCTTCACCGCCGATGGTAGGTTCTCCGGTTGCAAGGTTGACGCCATAGCAATGTGAGCACACACCACGATGGGATCTGCAGTCAAAGACTGAACGGATAGCAACTTTGATAAGCCCGGAAGCCTCAATGGCGTTTGCAATATCCTGAGTAATCAGTTCGTTCTTTCCGATGAATACCTCACCGGTCTTGGGATGAACAATCTCGAAAGCGGAATAACGTCCCGCGAGGCGGTCAGCAAGAGCCTTAATAACATCCTTCTTATCGTTGGCAATTACGGCGAGCTCGGAAACATACGTGAAATCCTGCGTTCCGCAGTCTTCTTCGAGAACAATAACATCCTGTGCTACATCGACCAGACGGCGTGTCAGGTAACCGGAGTCAGCCGTCTTAAGAGCGGTATCGGAAAGTGCTTTTCTGGCACCATGTGAAGAGATAAAGAACTCAAGCACGTTCATACCTTCACGCAGGTTGGACTTGATAGGGATTTCAATAGTCTTACCTGAAGTATCTGCCATGTTTCCGCGCATACCGGCGAGCTGCTTGATCTGGTTGATCTGGCCACGGGCTCCGGAGTCAGACATCATCTTGATCGGGTTATACTTGCCGAGGTTCTTTTTGAGTTCTTCGGTAATGGCATCGGTTGTCTCATTCCAAATACTGATAACTGCCTTATAACGGCCATCTTCATTCAACATACCGCGCTGGTACATACGGTTGATATGTTCAACCTTATCTTCAGCTTCATGAATCATACGCTCTTTGACTTCAGGCACGATCATGTCTTCGATACCAATGGAAATACCGCTGCGGGTAGCATATTTGTATCCAAGGGCTTTAACTTCATCAAGAAGTTTGGCGGTCAGGCCAATTCCGTGAATACGGATGGCACGGCTGATGATATCTTCAAGAGCTTTCTTTCCTACAAGGAAATCACACTCAAGAGACAGTTCGTTTCCGACCGCACTGCGGTCAACATATCCAAGATCCTGCGGAATAATTTCATTGAAAATGAATCGGCCGAGAGTAGACTTCACGAGGCCGGTCATCATAACGCCATTCACTTCACGGGTTACCCGTATACGGATCGGAGCATGCAGTTCAAGCTCGTGTTCATCATAAGCCATGACAGCTTCATCAAGTGAACCGAAAACCATGTTTTCGCCGCGCTCTCCCTCTTTGTCAATTGTCATGTAATAGCAGCCAAGAACCATATCCTGTGTAGGAACGGTAACAGGCTTGCCGTCCTGAGGCTTCAGGAGATTGTTGGAGGAAAGCATGAGGAAACGGGCCTCTGCCTGCGCTTCTGCAGATAGAGGAACGTGAACAGCCATCTGATCTCCGTCAAAGTCAGCGTTGAAAGCAGTACATACAAGGGGATGAAGCTTAATAGCGCGGCCTTCAACGAGTACCGGTTCAAAAGCCTGAATACCCAGACGGTGAAGCGTAGGAGCACGGTTAAGCATAACCGGGTGATCCTTTATAACATCTTCAAGAATATCCCAGACGACATCGGTAGCACGGTCAACAAGACGCTTAGCTGTCTTGATGTGCTGTGCATGACCATCGTTGACAAGACGTTTCATAACAAAAGGCTTGAATAGTTCCAGAGCCATTTCCTTGGGCAGACCACACTGGTGCATTTTGAGTTCAGGACCGACAACAATAACGGAGCGGCCTGAATAGTCAACACGCTTACCAAGAAGGTTCTGACGGAAACGTCCCTGTTTGCCCTTAAGCATATCGGAAAGGGATTTGAGAGCACGGCTGGAAGCGCCTGTAACAGGACGGCCTCTTCTGCCGTTGTCAATCAGTGCATCAACCGCTTCCTGAAGCATACGCTTCTCATTACGGACGATGATTTCCGGTGCTCCAAGCTGAAGGAGCTTGCTCAAACGGTTGTTTCTGTTAATAACACGACGATAAAGATCATTCAAGTCAGATGTGGCGAAACGTCCGCCATCGAGCTGAACCATCGGGCGAAGCTCGGGGGGAAGTACTGGGAGGACATCAAGAATCATCCACTCCGGTTTGTTGCCGGACTTTTTGAAGGCCTCAACAACTTCAAGGCGCTTAATGATTCTCGCCCTTTTTTGACCGGTGGCGGAACGGAAATCTTCATGAAGGTGCTCAGCAAGCGCTGATACATCAATCTCGTGAAGAAGTATCTTGATAGCTTCAGCACCCATGCGGGCTACAAAAGCACTTTTCCCGTATTGTTCAATAGTGTCACGATATTCTTTTTCTTCGATGATGGCGTTTTTAGCAAGGTTAGTCGTACCCGGATCCAGCACAATATACGCACCGAAATACAGGACTCTTTCCAGGTTTCTGGGAGTAATATCCAGAATCAAACCCATTCGGCTTGGAATTCCACGGAAATACCAGATGTGCGAAACAGGGGCAGCCAACTCGATGTGGCCAAGGCGTTCACGACGGACTTTGGAGCGAGTAACCTCAACACCGCAGCGGTCACAGATGATACCCTTGTAGCGAATTTTTTTATACTTTCCGCAATGGCACTCCCAGTCTTTCTGCGGTCCGAAAATACGTTCGCAGAAAAGGCCGTCACGCTCGGGTTTCAGTGTGCGGTAGTTGATTGTTTCCGGTTTCTTAACCTCTCCATGTGACCATCCCTTGATGATCTCCGGCGAGGCCAGTCTGATGCCAATGGATTCGAAATTATTCATTTCAAACATATATCTGAAGTCTCCTTCCAAAATGACACGTATGGATCAATTCGACCCAAACTTAGAATTGCTCGTCCTCAGTGTCCGAATTTACATGAGTAGCCGGAAATTCCAGATCGTCAAGATCCGGTGAAAGAAAGAGATCTTCTGAGATTATCTCTCCATCCTCAGACAACTCACCTTCTGTAAAGCCAGCTCCTGAGAGCTCGCCTTCCTCCGGCTGTGATGCATATCTGGAGATCAGTTCAGGATCCGGAACGGGCAAATCAACATCCTCATCGGCAGCGTCCTTGAGCTTGAGTTCTTCATTTTCGCCGGCATAGATATGGACATCGAGTGCCAGTGACTGAAGTTCCCTGACAAGAACTTTAAAGGATTCCGGAATTCCGGACTCCGGTACGCTCTGACCTTTGACGATAGACTCGTAAGTTTTGGTACGTCCGGAAATATCATCCGACTTAACGGTAAGAATTTCCTGCAGTGTGTGCGCTGCGCCATAAGCCTCAAGTGCCCAAACTTCCATCTCTCCGAAACGTTGGCCGCCGAACTGCGCTTTACCGCCGAGAGGCTGCTGAGTAACAAGAGAGTAAGGTCCTATCGAACGAGCATGAATCTTATCATCAACCAGATGGTGAAGCTTAAGATAGTACATGATACCGACTGTAATGCGGCTCTCGAAAGGCTCGCCGGTACGTCCGTCATAGAGAACGGTTTTACCGTCAAGATCAACACCTGCCTCACGGAAAGCATCAACAATATCCGCTTCGTTCGCACCGTCAAAAACAGGTGTAGCAATCTTCCAGTTGAGAGAACGGGCAGCACGTCCGAGGTGGACCTCAAGAAGCTGACCGATATTCATACGGGAAGGAACACCAAGAGGGTTCAAAACGATATCCAAAGGAGTACCGTCCGGCATGAAAGGCATATCCTCTTCCGGCAGGATGCGTGAGACAACGCCCTTGTTACCATGGCGGCCGGCCATCTTATCACCAACGGAAAGCTTTCTTTTCTGTGCAATATAAACGCGGACCAACTTGTTCACGCTGCCTTTTAAGACATCATCATTCTCTTTGGTGAAAGTCTTTACATCAACAATAATTCCGGATTCACCGTGAGGGACACGTACAGAAGTGTCACGGACTTCGCGGATCTTCTCACCAAAGATGGCACGATACAGGCGTTCTTCTGCTGTAAGTTCTGTCTCGCCCTTCGGCGTAACTTTACCGACAAGAATATCGCCTGCTCTTACTTCGGCACCTACCCGGATAACACCATACTCATCAAGATCGCGCAGCGCATCATCACTGACGTTGGGGATTTCACGGGTGATTTCCTCAGCACCAAGCTTAGTATCGCGGGCTTCGCACTCATATTCTTCAATATGAATGGATGTGTAGACATCCTCTCTGACAAGTCTCTCATTTATAAGAATAGCATCCTCGTAGTTGTAGCCTTCCCATGTCATGAATCCGATCAGTACATTTTTACCGAGCGCAAGCTCCCCGTTCTGCGTTGAAGGGCCATCAGCAATGATATCGTCAGCAGTGACCATTTCACCCATGCGGACCAGCGGATGCTGATTAATGCACGTGCTCTGGTTGGAACGCTGATACTTGGTAAGATAATAATTGTCTTTGCTGCCCGTAGTCGTTGTAACCTCAATCCGGTCGGCAGCTACAAAAGTAACCTCACCATCATTCTTGGCAACTTTACAGACTCCGGAGTCTTTTGCGGCACGGTATTCCATACCAGTTCCAATAATTGGTGCCTCCGGGCGAATCAACGGGACGGCCTGACGCTGCATGTTCGAACCCATCAGCGCACGGTTGGCATCATCATTGCCCAGGAAGGGAATCAGTGCCGTAGCAACAGAAACCAGCTGTCTGGGAGAAACGTCCATCCAGTCAACTTTTTCAGGCTCAACTTCAATGAATTTATCCAAATAACGGCAGACAACTTTCTTATCAAGAAATTTGCCGGTCTCATCAAGTGGTTCATTTGCCTGTGCAATATAGAAATAATCTTCCTGATCTGCAGTCATATACTGCACATCACGGGTAACAACGCCCTTCTTCTTATCATAGACACGATACGGTGTCTCAATAAATCCATAAGAATTAACGCGTGCATACGTCGCCAGGGAGTTGATCAAACCGATGTTTGGTCCTTCAGGCGTCTCAATCGGGCACATTCTTCCGTAATGGGAAGTGTGAACGTCACGAACTTCAAAGTTCGCTCTTTCTCTTGACAAACCACCCGGCCCAAGAGCAGACAGCCTTCTCTTATGAGTCAGCTCTGCAAGCGGGTTTGGCTGATCCATGAACTGGGAAAGCTGGGATGAACCAAAAAACTCTTTAACCGCTGCACTGACGGGACGCGTATTGACAAGCTGTAAAGGTGTGACAGTCGAAATGTCAGGTACGGCACCCATACGTTCACGGATATTTCTCTCCATACGGGAGAAACCGATACGAATCTGATTCTGAAGGAGTTCTCCAACAGAACGGATACGACGGTTGCCGAGGTGATCTATGTCATCGACGTGACCAACACCGTATTCGAGACCGATAAGATAACTGACAGTTGCAATAATATCTTCGACCGTCAGGTGTTTCGGCATAAGTTCATAAACCTTGGCAGTCAATGCCGCCTGAAGAACTGATGCATAATTAGTCTGTTCTGAGACACGGGCATCAGCAACAATAGAGTGCAGTACGCCTGTACGGACTTTCTCGTTAACCGGTGTGCTGCGGATATTGAATCCTTCGAGCTCTTCTTCGGAAAAACTGGCACGAATATATGCATCTGCATCTACACGGGCATTACCAAGAACCTTGAGGGTCTTGTCGGAAACCTTAACAGTATCTCCGGTTGTAATAATCGGATAAATCAGAACTTCATTAATTCCTGCAGCGGCAATCGCTTCTGCTTTATCAGCGGTAAGAATGGTATCAGCCGGAACAACGAGTTCGCCGTCCTCGGTAACAACATTCTCAACTGTCTTGTGCCCCTTGATACGATTGGCCAGTGAAAGCTTCTTATTGAGTTTGTAAATGCCTACACGTGCCAGGTCATAACGCTTCGGGTCGAAGAACATGCTGTTGAGAAGAGTCTCAGCTCCCTCGACAGAAGCAGGCTCACCCGGACGGAGTTTGTGATACAATTCGGAAAGTCCTTCTTCACGAGAATGTGAGGGGTCTTTCTTTATTGTCTCATTCAGGCAGCGCTCGTCTCCAAATGTATTCCTGAGTTCTTCATCTGAACCAAAGCCCAGGGAACGGAGGAAAACAGTAAGGGGAAATTTTCTTGCACGGTCAACACGGACATAGATAATACCATTGGAGTCTGTCTCATACTCGAGCCAGGCGCCTCTGTTGGGGATAACCTGAGTGGCATACAAAGGGTTATCCGACTTATCTTTGGAAACGGAAAAATATGATCCGGGTGAACGGACAAGCTGGCTGATAATAACACGTTCGGCACCATTAATGATAAAGGTGCCATTCTCAGTCATAATTGGAAAATCACCGATAAAAACAGACTGATCCTTGATAACATTATCCCGCTTATTATTCAAGCGTACTGTAACCTTGAGGGGAGCTGCGAAGTTACAATCCTTCTCTTTGCACTCCTCAATAGAATTCTGCGGCTTTTCAATGTCAAATTCTTTTTCAATAAATGAAAGTTCAATGTCTCCAGTGTAATCTGTGATAGGAGATACTTCTCGAAGAACCTCCATCAGTCCTTCATCAAGAAACCATTGATATGAATTCTTCTGGATCTCTATCAAATCCGGCATCTCAATAACTTCATCGATACGAGAATAGGACATTCTCTCTGCTCTTCCCAGTTTGACGGGACGCACCATTACACATCACCTCACGAATGTTCTTGGCCGAAGCCTGGCTACCCGCACCGGAAGCGAATCCGGCACGATTCCTCTACTTGGCAGAACCCGAAAATAAAGGTTCTGCACTGCGCAAAAGGCAATAGGCAACAAGCCTCCACCTTATGACGCGTTATAAGATGATAGCACTTCTTTCGTCAAGTGTCAACGCAAAATTCTTTAATTGACACGCAAGATTCTTTAATAAGTTGCAAATTTAAGGGCTCCCATATTCAGCGTGTAACCATTACCCTCAGCAGCGATAAGCGCTGCATACCATGTTTTGTATTCGGTACCGGCATAGGTTGTCAGCAGGGTACCTTCCCATGAAGGAAGTGTCTTCTGATAAAAGTAAAGCGTCACGCCGTCTACATTTTCGATAATCGTCATATCGCCGGGCTTACGGTTGGCGGAAAACAGCCATGCTGTAAGTGCCGCCTCCTGCTCTGTCGGAGCAGCCGTATTTATGCTTGCTGACGTTACGTTGGATGTCAGTCCGCCCTTGATGGCCGTGGTGGGTTCATCGGAATACTTCTTAGCCAGCGTGATGAACGATGCTTCATCTGTTACAGATGCCTGATAACCTTCAGCTTTTGCTTTTGCTGCGGCAATATCGGTATCGGAAATCAGAATGGAACGGTAGTTCACCGAAGCGTCGGTATCAAGCTGTCTTGACTGGAAATATACAGCATATGCACCTGCATCGGTTGTAATTATGGTCATATCGCCGGCCTTGCGGTCAGCGGAATAAAGATAATCGGCAACATCGGTATTAAGGTAGCTTAAAATTTCGGACTTTGCTGTTTTGGCGTATATAGTAGGATCCGCAGCATCTGCAAACTGACTTGCCCCGGCAGTACCGGCAGCCGTCGCGCTGGCGTCTCTGAAAGACTGTGCATCCGTTGTTGCGTCGAGGATTGCCTGGGCCTGAGTTTTGGCGAGAGCAACCGCAGCTGTTTTCTGTGCATCGGTTGCAGTGGCATCATAGGTGGCTGCAACAAGGTATGCATTAAAGGTAACGGTGTCATAATCGACAGGAGATGCATCATACATAGCCTGCATCTGCTCTTCTGTCAGCGTATATTTTGTCTGCTTCAAATATTCCGTATATTCCTGAGCGGCCACCTCGCGTGTCATGAACGCCTTGAGATCACGCACAGATATACCTATGCCATACTGGCTCTTGAGAATATTGTCTGCAGTGGTTTTTTTTGTTTTGGCATAGTCGCGAAGAGATGTGATATATTCGTCAACTTTTCTGGCTGCGGATACAGAGACAAACCCTTCTTTTTTAGCTTCCCGGTTCAATAATATGATGTTCTGCTGATTCTGGGCCGCGACATCATAGAGATAGTCACGATATGTCTGACCCGTCGCCTCATCAAAGACTTTGTTCAGGTCTTCCTTCGAGGTGATGATTCCGTATTGGTAATACATACTGTAAGCTTCATTGAAATGATAATTCAGCTCGTTGACTTTAACGCTTTCACCGGCAATCGTAGCGCCCGTCAAAACACGTGCAGGAACCCCTGCCTGATGTATGATGTATCCGCCGCAGACAAGTACAACAAAAGTAATAATTGCGGCAACCAAAATCCTATACTTCGTCGATGCTTTGACGAGATTTCTCTTTGTATCTTTTTTGGAAGAAACCTTCTTATTTGTACTCTGCATTTTGGTAACCATCCTTCTGATATGTACTTTATACTGTGACACAGCACGACTATTATAATTCCGCATCTGTCAGAATGCAAGGAAGGTCTGTCAGTCTATCAAGCCAATAAGTAGGTTTTTCTGCGGCAAGTTCAGTTATGGGCATATACGTCCAATTAACAGCAGCCGAATCAACGCCTGCATTTCCTGCACAGCGCAGATCGTGCACGCTGTCCCCGACATATAGAACACGCGAAACTTCAGTAATTTCCATCTTCCGCATCGCCAGAAATATCGGTTCCGGATTGGGTTTATGAATCTCAGTATCCTCACGTGTGATAAGGACTTCGAAAAAAGGATCCATGTCAAACTGCCTCATGCTGAAAAGCGCCGTTTCTCTCTTTTTAGATGTGACAACACCCTGTCGAACACCCATTGTGCGCAATAAACCAAGACCATCCATAACACCGTCAAAAACACGGACAGAAGTGGCAATGAGCCTGGCGTTTTCTTTTTGATATTCTTCATAAAGAGACCTTCGAACAGCGGGTTCGTATCCTGAAAAAGCATATGCCAGAGGAAGACCAATGGTTGAAAGAAGAAAAGCCTCATCCTCCGTATGTCCGGTGACCTCCATAAAAGCTTTGTGAAAGCATGAAAGAATCATGGGTACCGTATCAACGAGGGTTCCGTCAAAGTCATATAAGACAGCATCATACCGCAACTATAATTTTCCTCTTTTCCATTCAAAACACCAATCTAATGCCGGTGTCAGTTGCCGTCCTGCGAACCCGCGTCGGAATTGGAATCCATTCTTGGAAGAACGTGAATGCGGATTTTGTGAATCCACTTGTCTTCAATGGACTCGACCTTCACAACAACGTTCCCGTATGTAACCTCGGGTGTTTCCGACTCATCAGGAATCCTGTCAAGCAGATGAATAATAAAGCCCGCAATTGTATCATAATCTTCATCAGGCAGATCAATATCAAGTACATCTTCTATATCACTGAGCGGTGTATCTCCGGAAACCAGGTAATCACCGTCAGGAAGAAGTACGATCTGTTGATCCTCTTCGTCGAATTCATCCGTGATATTTCCGACAATCTCTTCAAGCATATCCTCAATTGTCGCAATTCCTGCTGTTCCGCCGTATTCATCAACAACAACGGCCAGCTGCATACGGCCTTTCTGCATTTCGCGGAACAGAGATGAAAGATTTTTTGTTTCCGGGACAACAAGCGGCGGACGCAGAAGAGCCTGAAGGGAGAACTCACCTGAGCGCTCGCCCCGCAGGGAATAACCCAAAAGATCTTTAATGTGCAGAATTCCGACAATATCATCGATCGTATCCTGGTATACCGGAATTCTGGTATACCGCTCATCTATTGCTATGTGCATAACCTCATCATATGTTGCATCCGTTGGAAGAGACACGATTTTGGTACGGTGCGTCATTATCTCCGAGACTTCCTTGTCGTTAAATTCAAAAATATTCTCGATCATTTCTTTCTCGTCATCTTCAATGGTTCCTGATTCACTTCCGACATCGACCATCATACGGATTTCTTCTTCCGTGACGTTCTTGTCGTTGGTGTTCGGGTCCACACCCATAAGACGAAGGATAGTATTAGTCGAAAATGTCAGAAGCCGGACAAAAGGAGCCAGGAAAATACCACAAGTCCTTACAGTGCCGGCAGCGGCAAAAGCTATCCGTTCCGGATATTTCTGTGCGAGGCGCTTAGGAACAAGTTCTCCTAATACGAGCGAAAAATAGGATAAAATGATCGTCACTATGATCATGCTCAGTGTCTTTAATATTGGGATATTTCCGTTGGGATCCAGTGCTTCCGCAAGGCGGCTCGAGAATTTGTCCGAAGCAAAGGCAGACGAAAGAAACCCTGCAAAAGTAACCCCTACCTGTATAATGGCAAAAAAGCGGCCTGGTTTGTCAACAAAACGAAGAATTTTCTTGGCGGATTTGTTGCCTTCCTCTGCCATTTTGCGTATTTTGTTATCGTTTAGTGTGATAACCGCCATCTCAGTGGCAGAGAAAAAGGCATTGATTAAAACAAACATGAGTACGATGAGAAGATCGATGACTATGCTTCCAACACTATTGTCTGGCACAGATGTTCCTGTCCTTCCTTACTGTTCCGCGGTTGAAAAACCCGCATATACCTGTTCGCGCAGATGCCCTTGCACTGACGCTGATTTCAGATACCTATTGCAAAAAATATAGCAGATTTTGCAGTTTATCTCAAGTCCCGGCTCAAAGCTTGTCCAATAGTGCCTGCAAAACATCCCGGACAACCTGAGGATCCGCTTTGCCTCGAAGTGCCTTCATCGACTGACCGACAAGGAACTGGAAGTTTTTTTCATTTCCCGCAAGATATTCCGACACTGCTTTTTCGTTTTTGGCTATGACATCTGCAATAACGGGTTCTATCGAACCTGTATCCGAGACTTGAATCAGCCCGTGTGCCTCGACGTAGGCTTTCGGATCCACATCATTTGTATAAACCTCGGCAAAAACCTTGCGGCCCGTCGCCCTGTTAATTTTCCCCTCTAAAACCATCTGCAGAATGACACCCAGTGAATCGCTTCCAAAATGTATATCCTCCGGCAGCATCTGGGAATCATTGAGCATTTTGAGAAGATCCGTCATGATCCAGTTGGAGGCATCCTTCGGGCTGCCGCACAACTCAGCTGTGCGTTCAAAGATTTTGACAAGGTATTTGGACCCGGTCAAAATGTCCGCGTCGTATTCCGGTAGTCCGTACTCTGTAATATAACGTGCTTTTTTCGCTTCCGGAAGTTCCGGGAGGGATGCCCGCACGTCTTCGATATGTCCCTGTTCGATCACGATCGGAAGCAGATCCGGTTCGGGGAAATATTTGTAATCCTGTGCATCCTCTTTGGAGCGCATGGCATAGGAGTGCCCTTTGTTGTCATCCCAGCGCCGTGTCTCCTGATGGACGGTCCCGCCGTCTTCGATCAGTTCAATCTGGCGTTTGGATTCACCGTCGATCGCACGGGCAATAGCCTTCAGGGACGCCATGTTCTTCATCTCCGTTCGGGTTCCGTATTCTGCCTGACCGACCGGACGTATGGAAAGATTGATATCCGCACGCATGGATCCTTCCTCCATTTTGCAGTCGGAAACACCCAGGTACTGGAGAGTCGACTTAAGTTTTTCAAGATATGCGACCACTTCATCCGCAGAACGGAAATCCGGGTCGGATACAATCTCAATCAGGGGAACGCCGCAGCGGTTGTAGTCAACAAGCGTGCAGTCATCCCATGGATCATGAATCAGCTTGCCTGCATCTTCTTCCATATGGATCTCATGAATGCCGATATGTGTGGTAACCCCACAGGCCGTGACATCCACGCGGCCGTTTCTGCAGATAGGCAGATAAAGCTGGGAGACCTGGTATGCTTTCGGGAGATCCGGATAAAAATAGTTTTTGCGGTCAAATTTGTTGTAGCGGGTAATCTCGCAGTTTGTAGCTAAACCTGCACGGATGGCATACTCCACAACCTGGCGATTCAGGGTAGGGAGCGTTCCCGGCATACCCGAGCATACTTCGCAGACGTGCGTATTGGGCGCCCCTCCGAATTCTGTTGTGCATCCGCAGAAAATTTTGGATTTTGTAGATAGTTCCACATGGACCTCAAGACCCATGACAACCTCATAAGTATTCATCTGTCACACCTCATTTTCCAGGCTTCTGCAAGTGAAAGTCCGTTGCACGCTGGAATGCGGCCGCGGTATTGATTATGGTCTGTTCCGCATTGTGAGCGCCGATCAGCTGGAGACCTACGGGAAGTCCCTTGTGATCAAGCCCGCAGGGGATTGCAGCTGCCGGAAGACCAACTATATTTATAAGAACTGTGTAGATATCACCGAGATACATTTTAAGCGGATCGGAAAGGCTGTCGCCGATAGCAAGGGCGGTGGTCGGTGCCGTCGGCCCGAGAATAAGGTCATATTTGGCAAATGCCTCGTCAAATGACTTCTTAATCAGAGCTTTTGCCTGCAGTGCTTTCTTATAGTATGCATCATAGTAACCGGACGAAAGAACAAAATTGCCCAGCATGATACGGCGTTTGACCTCGAGTCCAAATCCTTCGCTTCTGCTTTTGGTATAAACATCAAGAAGATCTGTCGTGCCTTCCGCACGGAAACCGTATTTGATGCCGTCATACCGCGACAGGTTGGAGCAGGCTTCGGCACAGGCAATAATGTAGTAAGTCGGGACAGCATACTCAACAATCGGCATGCGGAACTCTTCGAGAACGGCTCCCATGGAAGCCAGCTTTTCGGATGCCTCAAGAACACGGGCCTTAACGTCCGGATCAATACCTTCACCGAAATAGTCGAGCGGGATACCGATTCGAAGTCCTTTTACGTCAAAAGTCCGGGCCTCGTCCAAGTCAACCGGTGTGGAGTCCATTGTGGTTTGGTCCTTTGGATCTTTTCCCATGACAATATTCAGTGCAGCAGCGCAGTCGAGAATGTCTTTACCCATCGGGCCAATCTGATCCAGGGAGGATGCAAATGCGACAAGTCCGAAACGCGAGACTGTACCGTATGTCGGCTTAATGCCGCTCACTCCGCAGAAGGAACAAGGCTGGCGGATTGATCCGCCCGTGTCTGATCCGAATGTGTAAAATGCCTCGCCTGCAGCTATCGAAGCTGCGGAGCCGCCGGACGAACCGCCGGGAACCCGGGATACATCCCACGGGTTTTTGGTGACGCCGTAATAGGAAGTCTCCGTTGTGGAACCCATCGCAAACTCATCCATGTTAAGTTTGCCGACAATGACCGCGCCTGCTTCTTCCAGCTTTGTTACCATTGTTGCCGAATAGGGCGGCAGAAAATTGCTCAGGATTTTCGATCCGCATGTCGTTGGGAGGCCTTTTGTACACATGTTGTCTTTGATTGCGACAGGCACGCCGGCCAACGGGGAATGCAGCTCGCCGGTATCAATTCTGACCTGCACGGCGGCAGCGGCCGCAAGAGCCGCTTCTTCAAAAACGTGAATATAACAATTGTATGTAGGATCCTTTTCGGAAATAGCAGCTAAAAGCGCAGCCGTAGCCTCGACGCTTGTCGTCTTTTTCTCACGTATCGCCTGTCCGAGTTCAAGGGCGGACATGGCCATTATCTGTTCTTTTTCCATAACATATGACCTTTCTGCTTTGGGTAAATCACTTGCCGCATCCGGCAGTATTATTTCACTCAACTGTCTTGGGAACCTTAAAGCTGCCGTCTTTCTGCGCAGGCGCATTGGAAAGAATGGCATCGCGGCGGTCGGAATTGGTAACCACATCCTCACGGAACACATTCGTAATCGGAAATGCGTGTGAAAGCGGTTCTACCGAATCCGTATCCAACTCGTTGAGCTTATCAATATATCCCAGAATAGAGCTCAGATCGATTATGGCCTTTTCTTTCTCTTCCCCGGTAAGCCGGATTCTTCCGAGTTTTTCCAGATAGGAGATCAGATCCAAAGTAATTTCCATTATTATTCCTCCTGTCAGCGCTTAAAACGGTCAGGATATCTTGTATCAGGGCGTGAGACGGTTCATATCCCTGGGGAACAGGGAACTGTAGCGCACATTGCTGTCGTCAAAAAGTTTCATGCAAAGACGCTCAAGTCCAAGACCCAGACCTCCGTGCGGCGGCATGCCATACTTGTGAATCATGAGGTAATCGGCAAACCCTTCCGGATCCAGTCCTTTTGAGATCATCTTATCGATTTGCTCCTGATATGTGTGAATACGCTGACCGCCGGTCGTGATTTCCATACCGCGGAACAGAAGGTCGAAAGATAATGTGAATTTGGGATCCTCCGGATCGTCCATTGCATAGAAAGGACGCTTCTTAACCGGATAGTGCGTAACAAAAACTAAGTCACTGCCGTACTTTTCTTTGAAATAGCGGCCGATCAGCTGTTCTTCTATGGGCTCAAGGTCGTACGGATCTTTAATCTTATGTCCGTACTCAGCAGAAATCAGTTCCTTTGCATCGCGGAACTTCACTGTCGGAATTTTCTCAATCACCGGAATCTCCATACCAAGTGCCTTGCACTCACGTGAGTAATCCCTCCTGAGAAGCTCAAAAATATAGGAAAGGCATGCGGTCTCCATCGCCATGATGTCTTCAAAACCTTTGATATATCCCATCTCGAAATCAAGGCTGATATATTCATTCAAATGACGGACCGTGCTGTGTTTTTCAGCACGGAACACCGGGCCGACCTCATAGACGCGCTCAAACACACCGACCATTGTCTGCTTGTAAAACTGCGGACTCTGCGCCAGGAAACCCTTTTTCCCGAAATAATCCAGCCGGAATACATTCGTTCCGCCCTCTGCATTACCGCCGACAATCTTAGGGGTACGGATATCCGTAAAGCCATTCGCGTCCAAAAATTCGCGGAATCCGCGAACGACTCCGGCCTGAATGCGGAAACGGGCCCGCAGCTCTCCCGAACGAAGCGTAATCGGGCGGTTGTTCAGATCCGTATCAAGGTTGATTCCCAGTTTTCTCTTGGAAATATTAATAGGAAAATCTTCTGAAGGAGAAGAAAGAAGTGTAATGCTGTCTACGCGGACTTCCACACCGCCTGGGGCACGGGGTTCCTCGTGAGCCGACCCGTGCATCTCTACCGTACATTCGGAAGTAAGCGCATTAAAAACACTCTGGTCGCCTGATGATTTACCCCAGAAGCACTGGACTAATCCAGCGGGAATGCGTACGATGACAAATGCAAAATCACCCATATCACGAATATTATGTACGGCACCATGAAGCCGGGCCGGAAGATTCGTTTTTGCAGAATCCAATAGCCCTTCATATGTTGTAACCTGTAAAACTTCCTTGCCTGATGCATATTCCATATCAATTAAGTCCCCTTTACTCTCGAAAAGATGCCGTATAACGCACATATCACTTGAAATTTATCTAAAAAATTCTATCACGGACACTCCCCAAGTGCAAGGAAAACGACTTTTTGCTGTCACAAACCGGCAATGAACCAGTTTCCGGACATATCTTCTCATTCTATTTGCGTGATTTTTCCTTTGTGTGATTATTATCTGTTCTTATATTTTCTTCAGGAAAATGCACGCCGCCGTGTTTAATCTTGCTGACCGCCTCGGTGGTTCTGGACACACCAAGTTTGTGAAGAATGCTGCGGATCTGCGTTTTAATCGTGCTTTCGGATTTATTCAGTTCCTCTTGAATCTGAGTACGGCTTGCATTATGTTCAAGCCGCTCCAGAATCTGATACTCCTGATCTGTCAGTGATTTCGCAATATTTTCCCGCCGGAGGGTCGCATATGATTTCGCAAGAATCGTGGCCGGAGAAAAATCGCCTCTCTTATGCTTCAAAATTGCCGGCAGAAGAAGTTCGCAGTTGCTCTTCTGCATAAAGTCAATGGCTCCTGCTGCTACCGCGTCAATAACGTGCTGATCGGATTCAGCGGCTGTCAGTACGATTACATCCGTCGATGGAGAGGCATCCAGGATTGCAATGGTTGCCGAGATGCCTGTCTGCCAGGAATGACCAAGGTTAACGTCGACCAGAAACACGTTCGGCTTCCTGGTTTTCGCAATTTCAACCGCGTCAGCCTGTGTAACCGCTGTCCCGACAATTTCGATTTCAGGTGCTCGCGTCAGCAGCGAAACAATCGCATCAATCCACACGGACTCATCATCGAGAATTGCAATTTTATATTTCTCCTCCATACGAATCCGTGCCTCCTGTTCTATATACCGGAAAAACAAGTTCCGCAACCGTTCCCCCAGGAGATGAAGCACGAAGATCAAAATGAGCACCGTGCAGGTCAGCTACCTTCTTTACATAGTATAGACCTAGTCCATAGTGATTTTTGCCAACTTTTGTGGTAAAAAGCGGTGTTCCGACATAACGCCATTGTTTTTGGGGTATTCCGCAGCCGTCATCGGTAATCTGGATAACCAATTTGCCCCGACGGCTAAAAGTGCGGAGAAGAATGTGTCCGACTCCATCCTCACTTATAGCCTCCATGGCATTATTTACCAGGTTCAAAAGCACTTCGTGCATATGAACCGGATCACAATTCAGCATCGGCCGATATTGCCAGTGTTTTTCAATCTGAACCTTCTTATCGGGGTATGTCAACAGGCTCTGATCAGCGGCCTGCTCAAATACGCGAAGCACCGAGCACATTTCCGGGGAAATCCTGACCGGCTGAAATTTCAGATGAATGCGGTCCAGAATAGCAAGCGTGTGTTCACAGGTAGACATAGCCAGGGAAATATCTTTTCGGATGGCCGCCTGATCCAGATCATTCAGCTCGTTACGGTACTGTGCATTCTGCAGAGTGAGCCGCAGCGTTAAAAGACTGTTCTTGACCGCATGGTGCAGAACTCCCGTACTCTGGATAACAGCCTGCTGTGTCTGATCACGTGTCGCATTTTCCTGCTGAAGGTGCAGTCCCATCGCGCTTTTCCTGATACCAAAGAACAAAAACACAGCCGATACATAAAGAATCAGAATAACATTGTAATTCCAGGCCCCGACAGTTCCCGTAGACGGAACAATATAATTCAAAAGAAAAAATGCAAGACTCGAAGGGACCGCCAGAAGACAGTTCACCGAATTATCAGCACGGACTGCCCTGTCCTTCTCCTTTAGCCATGTCACCAGAAGCAAGTACGACGAGACGACAAAATATGGGGTAATCATAATCGTCATAAGCTGCGTATTTTGAGTTCGAATTTCCGGGGATACTATATATTGCGGGGCAAACATATTAAGTGCCGGAAAAGCAATGTATGCACATGCTGCCGGAAGAGCCAGGAGCAGCGTCACAAGGAGACGGCGCATTTTTTCTTTGGGCATTTTACCGCCGGAGTACAATGAATACATGAGCAGGGCAAAAGGCGCCCAGAAATATGTCAGGGATGACAGAAGCGCAAGAGGTATCAGAACCCAGCGATACATTTTGGCAGGCCCCTGCAGCAGTACCGCGAGTCCTCCGCAGCCATACAAAAAAAAGGCACAGGCGCTCCAAAAATCAGCGGTGGTTCGCCCCTCGCTGATCCAAAGGAATATTGCAATTGTCCACAGGAATAGAAAAACCAGAAACAACGCTGCACCTCCCCCATATTCCAATCTTATTATACGGGGAAACAGCACAATTGTGCATGTTTTCGAATAAAAATATGCACATCCCTGAGGCAAATATACATTATTCCGATCTTTTCAGATGACATCTCCCTGACTTTTCATATATTTCTCACATTTTCGTAACACAAAGCCGCGATTGTAAAATTAATCTTACAATCGCGGCTTTTACAAAAGTCATTTACATTATCCGGCAGGATCTGAAAACGCTGTCAGTTTTGCGTAACGGCAAACTGAGGAAGTGCCTCTTGCTCGGAAATATATGCAGCAAATTTATCCGTGGTAAGGGAAGCAATCGCATCAGCAACCCAATCCTTCTGTGTTTTTACATAGTACATTACGTGATAGCCGTATTCGGACTGAACGATTCCTGTATCACCGGGCTTACGGGCGGCATCATAGCACCAGTCTTCAAAACTGGTAACCATGGATCCCACTGCAACAGAATACTCTTTAGACTCTGATGCTGAGCCGTCTGCTAAAGCTGCATCCCCAATTGTAACCATATCATCGTATGTCTTGATTTTGGTAAGTGTCGCCTCGGCAAGTGCCTTGGCTTTTGCAAGTTCATCGGGTGTTGCATCTGTATATCCGGATACTCCGACAGGTGCAAGGAAAAGGATGTGACGTACTGTCGGGACATCAATGTCCTTGTATGTATCCTTGTTGGCCGTATAGAAAGTCTGCATTTCCGCATCGGTAAATGTATAGGCGCCCTGGAGACCCGACATATAGTCGCTGGCAAGCAGGTAACGGGCAATAATAGGATCAAGGCCTGCTTTATTAACACTGGCACCGTACAGGGTCGTCAGATATTCGTCAGCGGACATGCTGAAACTGTCGGCATTTGTCTGAACGCTTGCATAAAAATTGTCAATTGTCGTTTGATCGGCAGCAGTTGTTGTTACACCCGCCGCTGCTGCATAATTTGTAAGGATATAAACATCCTGCAGCTGTTTTTGGGCAGATTCTTTAATGAAATCCCCCCATGTCTGTGTCCCGTCCTTGGAAAGTGCACATACTGCTGTAAGGTCGATCGATCCATCAGCCGCTATGGTAGGAACCGCTCCATAAGAAGCATACTGCGCATAGGTGCGGTAATTCGAATAATAATAGAAGTCATATTCCGCAGCGGAGACTGTTTTTCCGTCGATTGTCATTGTCGCTGTTGCAACAGCGGGAAGAACAACCGGCGCTGCCGTTGTGGCGGCGGCTGTCGCATCTGTGGCTCCGGCATCCTGGGTCAGTACCACAGATGAATCTGCTGTGGTTACTGCCGCAGCGGCTGTTGTATCCGTAGTAGCGGTGCTGCCTTTGCAGGAAGTAAGCAAAGTGGTTCCGGTTGCCAGCATAGCAACAGTCAGAAATGAGGCAAGGGTCTTTTTGAAGGTGTTATTCATTTAGTTCTCCTTTAGATGAATTCCAATGCAATCTATTTTCTCTTCATCTTATTCGATGAGAAAGGCAATGCATTATTTCTGTTACAAAAGGAATTATATCACAGCTTTTCCTCGCAAAAGAGTAGAAATAGCGGCAAACCATAGGCAATTTACGCCTTTATGACAGTTCGAGGAAGATCGGACAATGGTCGGATCCCTCGATCCCGCTGAGCATCCCGGTATCATGAATCCGGTTTTCCATAGATTTACTCACCCAAAAGTAGTCTATGCGCCAGCCGACATTTCTGCTTCTGGCAAAAGTTTTGTATGACCACCATGTGTACATCTGTTTTGTGTCCGGATACAGCGTACGGTACGTGTCCACAAGTCCTTTTTCTGCAAAAAGATCCATATAGGCCCGCTCAACCGGCATAAAGCCTGAAATACCTGCGTTTGCAGCCGGATTGGCAAGATCAATCTCCCGGTGTGCCGTGTTTACATCCCCGCACACGATTATTTTACGTCCTTCTTCCATCTGCCTGGTAATTCTGGCAAGAAAGCTGTCATAAAAGTCAAGCTTGAACTGAAGTCTCTCAGGACCCTGACCCCCATTGGGGAAATAAATGTTATAGAGGATGAAATCGCCGAAATCAAGTTCTATTGTCCGGCCTTCATGGTCAAAACGGTCCTCACCCAGACCAAATGAGACACTAAGGGGCAGGGCTCTTGAATAGACGGCCGTACCGGAATAGCCTTTTCTGTCCGCACTGTGGAAAAAACTCCGGTAACCCGGAATTTCCGTAATATCAAAGGTAAGCTGATCAGGCTGGGCCTTAGTCTCCTGGAGACAAATGATATCTGCATCAAAAGAAAGAAGGGTTTCCGCAAAGCCTTTTTTGGCTATGGCGCGAATTCCATTGACATTCCAACTTATTAATTTCATAGTAACCTCGATAATCATCGACAAATGCTCTGCTTTTGTGTTTTCATTATAACAAAGGCACACATCGGAAACCATAAGAGGTAAAAATATGGAATATTCAAAGCATATAGATACATCACCTGTATTAACTCCTGAAGAGGCATCCGCCCTTTACGAAACCACCCCGGTAGATATTGCAGTAATAGGCGGAGGCCCGGCGGGATGTTCCGCCGCGATCAACGGACGCACCCGCGGCAGAAGCGTAGTTATCCTTTCGGGAGAATATCAGAACAGCCCGCTTTACAAAGCGTCTGTAATAGAGAATATGCCGGGGCTTCCCGGCAAAAGCGGTGCGGAACTTCTCGATTTATTTCATGCGCATGCCGCACAAATGGGCGCCGTACCTCTTAAAGGCCGCGCACTTGTAGTCATGCCGACTGATTTCGGCTCATCAAAAACCGGCCCGCAGCCGGGCTTTCAGGTCGCATACGGCAATTCATTCCTTATGGCCAAATCCATAATCCTGACGACAGGAGTTGCCGCGGCAACTCCGTACCCGGGCGAAGACGAATACCTCGGACGAGGAGTGAGCTATTGCGCCACCTGTGACGGAATGTTGTACAGGGGGCGCGATGTAGCGGTTATTGCCAAATCCAGGGACTCCATTGATGAGGCACTTCATCTCTGCAAAATCGGATGCAGGGTCTCCCTTTTTGTAAAACCGGCTGATCTGAATCGCTGGGGCATTAAGCTACCCGATAACACATTTGTTCGCGTTCTAAGCGCATCAGGCTACAAAATCGAAGGGGATCAGTACGTAACACAACTTGTTACGAATAAAGAAAGTTATCCTGTATCAGGAATCTTTATTCTGCGTTCGACAATCGCCCTGCAGTCCCTTCTGTCCGGACTCGCACTCGAAAAGAGCTATATCCTGACCGACAAAAAACAAACAACAAATATTCCCGGCGTTTTTGCTGCGGGAGACTGCACCGGCAAGCCCCTTCAAATTGCCAAAGCACTGGGTGAAGGGCTTGTTGCTGCTCTGTCTGCCGACACTTATCTTTCAGACATTGAAGCGGCTTCTGCAGAAACCGCAGCGGCAGGTACAAAATGACCGCGCCGCGTCTTCTTCATATCCTTGTTGTATTTACCGGCGGTACAATCGCAAGTCATAATTCCGGCGGAACGTTCGAGATGAGTGACGCCCCATATCGACTCTTTTCCGGCGTCCCTTCAGACCGCTTCAAAATCGAAGCCTTTGAACCCATGCAGGTGCTCAGCGAAAACATGACTCCGGCTATACTTTTCGATCTTTTTACAGCGATTTCAGAAGAGTTTTCCAGAAAAATATATGATGGCATGATCATTGCACATGGAACCGATACACTGGCCTACACCGCACAGATGGCCGATATTCTGCTTTCCGGCCTCGGCATTCCCGTCGTTGTCCTCGGAAGCAAGCTTCCGCTTGACAATCCCCAAAGTGACGGGCAGGCCAATTTCAATAATGCTCTGGCTCTTATCAGGCAGGAAAAATCCGGCGTATACGTCGCGAGCCGTGCACGGGACGGCACAGATTATATTCACTTCGCCAGTAGAGTCATGCAGGCCGATTCACAGACCGATGATTTTCAAAGTTACAAGGGGCAGTATGCAGGAATCATGCAGGACAGCGTCTTTGTACATAACAATAATTCCCACCCTTGCTCCCCCGCGCACAGCTCACGAGAGCTTCTCTCCCGACTTATTTCATCAGGAAAAAAACCGACTGCAGAAACCGTGCTGGTGCTTGATGCCTGTGTCGGGATGAACTATCAGACACTGGATTTGACCCGTCCGGAATATAATTTCATTATTCAGCGGCTATACCACTCCGGCACGTCCTGTACGGTGACGCGGACTTCACCCTACTCTCTTTTGTATCTGCAGGATTTGTGCACAGAGAACTTCAAGCGTCTTTTTATTGCACCGATCGAAAAAACCCATACCCCCTATTCCACCACGCGCGAACTTCTTGCCGCGGGGATAACTCCTGTCTTCGACCGTCCCCTTGAGGCCGTCTGGGCGGGCCTTCTTTTGTGCACGTGGCTAAAAGAAAAGCCGGAGGAGTTTTTTAATTTCTCCGACTGATTCCAAAATTAATTAAATCACGCAGTTGCTGCACAATCGTATTATGAATGATACATCTTCTTGGTCTGATACTCAGGCTCCGACGTCATATTAACTCCGAGTTTCATAAAAACATTCTCATCAACGCGGGACAATATCGTGGTTGCATGGGCATCGCAGCAGCGAAGCTCGGCCAGTTGATTCATTGCGTGTGCCGCCATCGGATTTGTTGCAGCACAGATGGAAAGTGCAATTAGTATTTCATCGGTATGAAGACGCGGGTTCCGGTTACCCATATGCCGTATTTTCAGATCTTGAATCGGCTCAATGATTATTGGTGAGATAAGCGGGATTTCGTGCTGAATCCCGCCCAGGACTTTGAGTGAGTTTAAAAGGAGGGCGGCTGAAGCACCAAGAAGCGGAGTCGTTTTGCCGGTGACAATGCGTCCGTCGGACAGTTCAATTGCAACAGCCGGTCCATCTGTCTCCTCGGCTCTCTTATTCGCTGCAGCGACCACCGGCCGGTCGTTTACCGATATGCCGATTTTGTTCATAAGAAGCTCTATTTTTGCAATTTCAGACGGCTCTCCCAGCCCCTGCCGAACTGTACAGCTGGACTGATAAAACCTTCGGATAATTTCCCTTTTTGCGGCAGCACGGCATACCTCGTCATCCGTAATGCAATAACCGGCCATATTTACCCCCATGTCTGTCGGGCTTTTGTATGGGGATTGTCCGGAAATTTTTTCGAACATCGCGTGTACAACAGGATAAATTTCAACATCCCTGTTGTAATTGACCGTCATTTTGCCATACGCTTCAATATGGAACGGGTCAATCATGTTTACATCATTTAAGTCAGCTGTAGCCGCTTCATAGGCAACATTTACAGGGTGCTGCAGAGGTAGATTCCATATCGGGAAAGTCTCGAATTTCGCATACCCTGCATTCACGCCGCGATTGTGTTCGTGATAAAGCTGAGAAAGACAAGTCGCCATTTTCCCCGATCCGGGACCCGGTGCTGTTACAACAACAAGCGAGCGGCTGGTCTCGATATATTCATTTTTACCGTATCCGTCTTCGCTGACAATATGCGGAATATTCGAAGGATATCCTGAGATGGGGAAATGACGGAATACCCTGACGCCAAGTCTATGCAGCATCTTTTCAAACTGCTCGGCCGAAGGCTGTCCTATGTACTGAGTAATTACTACGCTTCCTACAAAAAGACCGATCTCCGTAAAAGCATCAATCAGGCGAAGGACGTCCTGGTCATACGTGATTCCGAGATCGCCCCTTCGCTTATTTTTCTCAATGGCATCAGCACTGATTACGATAACAATTTCCGCTTCATTTTTTAATTCGAGAAGCATTTTGACCTTGCTGTCCGGTTCAAATCCCGGGAGAACTCTCGCTGCATGATAATCGTCGAAAAGCTTTCCTCCGAATTCCAAATACAATTTGCCTCCAAACATCGCTATTCGGTCACGAATGTTCTGTGACTGCATCTGCAGATATTTAGCACTGTCAAAACCTATGCTTCTCATTGCTCCACCCCATAATTTTAATAAATAAAAAGCGTCCCGGATAAATCGGAGACGCTCTCTTGCCCACATGAGGCCCTAATTAGTATAGCATTATAAAAACAGGTTATTCAATAATTTTTTTGGATCTTGCTGCCCGGATGAACCCGAAAAACAGGGGATGCGGACGATTGGGACGGGATTTGAACTCCGGGTGGAACTGGCATGCCACAAACCACGGGTGATCCACAATTTCAATCATCTCGACAATACGTTTATCCGGAGAAAGACCCGCCAATATGATTCCATTATCTTCAAACTGCTTACGGAATTTATTATTGATTTCATATCTATGGCGGTGACGTTCGTAGATGAGTGCTTTGCCATACACTTCGTATGACTTTGATTTTACATCGAGCTCACACGGATATTGTCCGAGCCTCATTGTGCCTCCAAGAACAGTTATATTTTCCTGCTCGGGCATAAGGTCGACAACCGGATAGTGTGTCTCCGGATCCAGTTCCGCACTGTTTGCACCGGCAAGTCCCAGAACGTTTCTTGCAAATTCAATTACAGCAATCTGCATGCCCAGACAAATACCGAAAAACGGGACCTTGTTCTCCCTGGCATACCTGGCTGCTTCTATCTTTCCTTCCGTTCCGCGCGTGCCAAATCCGCCGGGAACAAGAATTCCGTCAACATCATTAAAAATTTCTTTTGCTGTTTCCGGTGTAACATCATCCGCTTCAATCCATTTGATTTTGACCTTGGTATGGTTCAGCGCACCGGCATGTGTCAAAGATTCAACAATGGAAAGATAGGCATCATGCAGTGCGACGTATTTTCCGACAAGCGCGATCGTTGTGGTACCTTTCGGACAGGAAAGATTGTGTGAAAGAGCCCGCCATTCCGTAAGATCCGGTACAATTTTCCCGAATCCGAACCGTTCGCACACAATGTCGGCCAACCCCTGCTCCTCGAGGGCAAGCGGTACGTCATAAAGAATTTTAAGCGTCTTATTTTCGAACACACAATTTTTGGGGACGTTGCAGAATAGAGCAATCTTATTCTTTAATTCATCCGTCAGACCGATTTCTGTTCTGCATACAAGAATATCAGGCTGGATGCCCTGCGATAACAATTCTTTTACCGAATGCTGCGTCGGTTTTGTCTTCTGTTCATCGGAAGCAGACAGATACGGCAATAATGTAACATGAATAAACAGACAGTTTTCACGCCCTACATCGAATGCAAATTGACGGGCCGCCTCAATAAACGGAAGCGATTCAATATCTCCTACCGTGCCGCCGATCTCAATCAGTGCAACATCGTAATCGCTTTTGCCCGCTTTCATACGTTCTTTAATTTCATTGGTTACATGTGGAATCACCTGAACCGTGCCGCCGTGATACTCACCATTTCTCTCTTTTCGGAGAACCGTGTCATAAATCCGGCCTGAAGTCACGTTGGAATTCTGTGTGAGATTCTCATCAATAAATCTCTCATAATGCCCGAGATCGAGATCCGTCTCCGCACCATCATTAGTAACAAAGACCTCGCCGTGCTGATATGGGTTCATGGTACCCGGATCAATATTAAGATAGGGGTCGAACTTCTGCATCGTTACGCGTATGCCCCTGCATTTGAGGAGACGTCCCAGAGAAGCCGCTGTAATACCCTTTCCTAATCCCGAAACCACACCGCCCGTTACGAAAATGTATTTCATCGACATGATTAATTCGCCTCCCGCCAGATGATTTTATCATCATTTACGGGATTTAATTGTACTAAAAAAGAGCCCTGTAAGCAAGTGCAAACTGCCGTTAAAACAGCAATATCCTGCATAATCTATAACTATTCATAAAAAGGCCATAGTTTTCTGCAAGTTGTTTCGAAAGTTTTGTCATTTCGTATATCACAGCTGTAAATCAACTTATTGGTAAAACCACCAGGCATATATCAGGGTACGCTTATTACCTTTTCAACTGATCGAGTCTGCTGTTTACAATACTATTCTGGTAGTCAATGAGTGCCCGAAGTTCCAGATGTGCCTTTTCCGGCAGATCCTTACTGTCGAAATTTTGCAGAATGTACTTATTCCGGCGTGCATCGCAAAACTGCCCGAGTTTATCATGCGCTTCTTTCAGTTCGGTCCCGACAATACCGAATTTGCCTTCCATTAACGGTTCAAGGCCCAAAAGGACATAGCGCAGTTTCTTGGCTTCAATTCTAAGGGCGTGGGCTGCCGCCGCATTATTATAATCGACAGCTGCCGCCGACCTTTTGTAAGTATCAAAAAGATCCGCAAAACGGTCGTTAATCCGCATCACAACAGATTCATTCTCATCTATGCTTTTCTTCCATAATGCTTTCTTCATTTCGACTTCTATATCATAGAGGGAATCAACACAGTCAGCTGTTGAAACAGTGGAAATCACTCTTTGGGCTTCCAGCGCACGCCCCTCCCTAAGCACCCCGAAAATGGCGGAATCCACGGCCATTGCCTCCCGGTGTTCCTTACTGAAAGTGTTACAGGCCTCCGATAAGACATCCAGTTCCCTCAAATAGGAGAATTCCGTAACAAGTTTTTTGAGGTTACCCTGCATGGAAGCATTCTGTTTGTCCTTCTGAAATGGCTTCAGAAAGAACAGCAAAGACCGCAGCTTGCGAATAGATACCCGCAGCTGGTGCGCGGTCTCCGGATTTGCCGGCTCTTCAAGAAAATTGTCCCGTTCCAGCACGACCTGATGCAGGTGACGCAGGAGCGTATCGCTGATATCACCGAGAATTTTGGATGAGTTTGTTTTCGTTGAAAGCATCTCCATACCCTCCGGCTGCAGAAACCACTGCAGTTCAGCTGTTTCAGGGCCTCCCGCGCGATAAACAAAACTTGCGGCAGCTCCTTTTTTGAATGGAAGGAAGACGCCGCACAGCGCTTGCGACCAATAACTCATGGTGGGCTCGTGCCCCACTACAAGAATCGTCCGCTCAACAGAGGGACTCAAATTCCCAACGGCATTCCAAAATTCGTTGAAATGACCCTCTCCTATAAAATCGTAGAATTCGATCTCTTCCACACGAAAAATTTCAGCTGCAATTGCGGCAGTCTCTCTGGCCCGGACCAACGGGCTCGACCAAATCAGGATTTCTCGATCCTCATGCAATAAAGGAAGAAGAAACGGCAGCGTATCCTGAAGTTTTTGTGTGCCTTTTTTAGTCAGGCGCCTTTCAAAATCACCCTGACCGGAAGAACCGGCTTCGGCAATTCCGTGACGGATGAAAACAATCTGTAATGTCATATTGATCCACCTCTATCTGTTTCAAGCCTCTGCATAACCGATAAATTCTTTTGTTTAGACCAAAACTTAATTCCTGCCGGTCATCAATAGCAAGCATGGCGGGAACACGTATTCCAGTTTCTATAATGCGCCCATAATCGTTGATCTCAGCTTCCATTCTAACACGAATAAAAAATTTCTCTTTAACAAAGAATCCCCCACTGCCGCTGATTACCACTTTGCCGCAGTTCTGCCTTTGCATCACAATAAAATATCTGTATAATCTTCTTTGAGTAATCCAAACATATAAAACTACAGGAGTACCATATGAATGCTAAAAAAGCCATTGACTGGCTGTTCCGGTTTGTAAAGGGAATATTCATCGGGTCCGGTGCGATTCTTCCCGGCGTCAGCGGAGGCGCGCTTGCTGCCGTATTTGGAATCTATGAGAAAATGATCGGGTTTCTTTCTGACTTACGCAAAGACTTTGTCAAAAACGTAATCTTCTTCATCCCTGTTGGACTAGGCGGCATTTTCGGATTTTTTGTGCTGTCCATTCCGCTTGTATATCTGGTAGGAACGGACGATGTCCCGGGAGTGGCAGTAACCCAGACAATCTGGTGCTTCATTGGCTGTATTGTCGGCACAATGCCCTCCCTCTATAAAGAAGCCGGAAAAGAAGGACGCAAACCGCGACACCTGGTAATTGCAGGCATTACCGCCATACTGGCATTTGCCGGTCTATTAGCAGCCAAGCTTTTCCTTAACACCGAAGTCCCTCTGAATTTTGGTACATGGATCATGGCGGGAATAATTTTCGCACTCGGCGCAATTGTTCCCGGACTAAGCCCGTCAAACTTTCTTCTATACCTCAAAATGTATGGTCCGCTGATGGAAGGCGTTAAGAACCTGGATCTTGGTGTTATAATTCCCGTCGGTATCGGCGGCGTACTATGCGTTCTTGGTTTTGCAAAGCTAATGAAGTTCATCATGAAAAAGGCATACGCCAACGTATTCCACTTCATTCTCGGCGTCGTAATTGCCTCCACTGCAATTATTGCGTTCATGCCGGACTATACCGGCATCACTTCCGGCATCGTAATCGTAAGCATCCTCCTGTTCCTGGCCGGTCTTGCCCTCGGACTCTTCATGGGATGGCTCGAAAAGAAATACAAGCCGGAATTAGAAGCAGACAGCATCGGAAAGAAACTGTAACAGTGTTACAAATGCAGCTCTCTGTGGCATCACAGGAAAACACTATCATAAGCGGACAGCCTCAGACGAAATTCGATTGAGGCTGTTTTTGTATCACAGGATTAAGTATTGCCGCATCATTTTATAATAAAAACACAACACCTCCGTCAATTCGGAGAGTTCCCGAGATCCATAACTTGATAGTCATCCTGAATATCAAGGGCTTTCATTATCTGCTGCAAATGCTCATCATCGTATGTCTTGATATCATAGAATGATTTTCTGAAAAGCTGGCTTCAACGCCACGTCTGGTTTTATCAATGCTGTCATTCGCGCTCATAAAAATCACCTCGCAAAAAACAAACTAAATGTATACCCGGATTTTCCTATATTATACTGCCACGCATCCCGAATTCCAAAAAGTATGAATACAAATCAGGAACCTGACTTTCCTCAGCGTCCAAAGGACGCCCCGCAGGGAAGGGTGTGTGTGTTTCGAGTAGATTCCGCAGGATTGCAAAGCAATCCGAGGACTGACCGAGTGAGAAACACATACACCCTTCCTACTCTCCCCGCATGTATTCATCAATATTTGGAATTTCTTTAAGTGCTTTTACAAATTTGAATTTTATTTTTTGCACGGTTACGCCGCTTTGGCCAAAATGCAGACGTATTACAGCATATTTCGAATGCAAAAGAATCCTTTTTTGCTGCGCAGACCATTTTCCGTCCGTTCCATTCCAGGTAAATACCCCTACCGGTGTGTTTTGGCAATAAAGGGCAACCGGTATCTGGGACAACTCCCCAAGGTCAGACTTTGCTGTCAATTCCAAACTATAGCCGCCCTGATTTTCAACATCCACTCCAAATACATAGTTTGAACCTTTTGATGTATCGACATTCTCCAGAAAAATCTCGCTGCCGTCTTCCAGCGTATAATAAATCACATCCTGTTGTTCAAAACCCACATCTGTCTCGGAAGAATGAATGACGATTACTTGCGTGTCATGTCCGCTGATCCTCGTCATTGCATGGGTATCAAGAAGGAACCCGCATATATTTGCCGCATTTCGCTGCAGTTCACCGCGCGTCAGCGTACCTGCCCGCAGGGCTTCCAGCGTATTGTCACCGCTGCTGTTTATCGCTGCATCGGGACATACCATATAAATATCATTCTGGGAACGCGCCATAGCTGCAAAATTTGTTTTGACGGGCGCCGTTCCTTTTTCGTTTACAAAAGCCCACCAGTCAGTCATGACGATTCCGAGAAAACCCCATTCATTTCGCAGTATCCGTGTATTCAGATCATAACGGCCGGCTGTCCAGAGTCCATTTACGGCTCCATAAGTAGTCATAATTGAAGATGCGTGTCCCTCTTTGACTGCAATTTCAAACCCCTTCAGATATATTTCCCGCAAAGCGCGCTCAGAAATTACAGAATCGATATTATGTCTTTTAGTTTCCTGATTATTCCCGCAGAAGTGCTTAATGGTTCCCGTTACCCCGGCTCTCTTCATCCCATTTAACTGGGCGGCTGCCATTTTTCCGGTCAGCAAAGGATCTTCCGAAAAATATTCGAAATTTCTGCCATTTAAGGGATGTCTGTGAATATTCATGCCCGGTCCCAGCAATGTATCCACTTTGTTTTTAACCATTTCCCAACCGGTAAATACAAACAAATCTTCAACCAATTCCGTATTAAAGGTGCATGCGAGAAGTGTCCCGTTGGGCAGGCTGAACGCTTTTGTTCCGACATCCAGCCGCATGCCGGATGGACCGTCCGCGCAGCAGCCGCACGGAATACCCGCCGATTTAAGATTTTCTGAAACACCTCCGAATGCAGCTGCTGTTCCCGGTGTTACTTTCGGACTTCCCATGCCTTCGCCCCTGATGATACACGCCAGATCATCATCAGATAACTGGCCGATGAATACATCCATCGGGACCGTTCCATTTTTTACATCGACCAGCTTGTGACCCAGATCACCCGTATAAGGGATTTCCCCCGGCAGATTGCGCAGTCTGTGTTCTGTCTCATCCTCAGTAGAAACCGGGGTGTTTTCCCGGTTCATGACATAACGTCCGTCTGTCGTATAAAAAGGCTTCATTCTTTGAAACCCAAGTTCCGGCGCGAGCGCTTCCGAAAGCTTTTCCGTAACAATTGTCTGATACAGTGCAAATTCGCCTGCTTTTTCCAGACTTCTGACGCTGTTTCCGGCAAATATATGATAGGTTCCCGCTTCCAGCACATAGCAGGATTTGTATCCCGTTACTCCGGAGTCATCATAGGACGCAAAGGCAGTCTTCTCCACAACTAAATCGAGATACTGTGTTTCTCCCGGCTTGAGTTCCATCGTTTTCCGGAAAGCCACCAGACTCCTTAACGGTTTTCCCAGATTGCCCTGAGGAGCTTGTGCATAAATCTGGACCACTTCTTTTCCCGGGAATGTGCCGGTATTCTGAACCGATATTTTTATATTCACAATGTGATCATCCGTCTTTTCGAACATAACGGTCTGTATTTTGAATTCCGTATAGGAAAGTCCGAATCCAAACGGGAATTGTACTTTATCGGTTGCTGCCGTTTCAAAATAACGGTATCCGACATAGATATCCTCAACGTAAAAATTGCGTATGTGATCTCCAAAACATGCATCGGACGGATAATCGCTGATCGAACGGGCAATCGTATCGCTGAGTTTCCCTGACGGCGAGACTTTCCCGGTCAGTACATCAACAGTTCCCAGGCCTCCAACCATACCGCCCTGCCATCCATACAAAACAGCATCGGGATGAAATTGGTCGACAAAACTCATATCCATAATGCTGCCGACATTCAACACAACAATCATATTCTTAAAAGCACTGCGCACTTTGGAAAACATATCCGTCTCCGCTGCGGACAACTGATATGCGCCGGGTATGTTCCGGTTATCCTGTTCCTCGCCTGCCGTTCTTCCGATAATGACCAGAGCAGTGTCCGTCTCCCCTGCAATACTCTTAACCAGTTCATCGGATACCGGCATCTCTTCCTGGGACCAGGGCTCATGACCCCACCCCATCCCCTCATTGAAATGATGTGTCTCTTCCCATATCTTGTAGTAATCCAGCAATTTCTGATTTACCGCAATATCCGGACATTCCAGCAAGGCATCCAGAATTCCTGTCACCTTTGATACATTCACCATGCCGCCCGAACCGGTTCCGCTTTTATAATAATGGGTCTGCATTCTGCCGAATACCGCTATATTACTATCCTTCCGGAGCGGAAGCACATTGTTATCATTTACAAGCAGTACAACCCCTTCTGCAACTGCTGATCTTGCCACTTCACAATACTCATTCCAGTCCAATACCATTTGACCGTCCTCCAGCTAATACATTTTTCACAAATTCGTTTTCCTTGAACCATTTTATCTGCAAAAAGCAAAATGTCATAGATTATATGTTAACCTGTATATAGGTCGATATTGACATTTTTGACTAAAAAGCCAGAATAGATATCAACAAAATATACTTATTTTGATTATTAATCGTCCCAAAAAAAGAAAGAGGCAATCTTTGCTTTACGAACATGAACTTGTAAAAGATGATCTTCAGCTCCAGCTTCATTTTGAAGTCATTGATTCAAGTACTCATTTCAATCCCGCCCACTGGCATAACCACATGGAAATACTATTTGTTCTCGACGGTACAATGTCAGCCTATGTAAACAACCGGCAATATACATTATGTTACCACGATATACTAATACTTAACCCAAGGGAAATACACTCCACACAGATCCACGGGAGCGTCCGCTATATTCTTTTCCAAATTCCGCTGGCCGATTTAAAGAGATTGATGCCCAATTTTGAAATGCTGTATTTTGAGGAATTCTGTCCTGCTGAATTGTCGCAAGGCGGACCCAACACTAAAATGGAAAATCTTCTTATCGCAATAAAAGACGAATTCGAAAAGAAGGAAGATGGCTACCAACTGCTATTTACTTCCCTTTTTTACGAATTCCTGCATGAACTATATAAAAATCATTCTGTAAAACTATCCATCCACAACAAAAACAAAGCCGCCAAAAACCTTAACCGAATCGAGCAGATAATGGATTATGTGAAATCCCATTATCAGAATCCGATCACACTCGACGAAATCTCCGGTTCCCTTTCCATCACCTCCGAATATTTTTGCCGCCTGTTCAAAAAATATACCAATCAGACGTTTCTTGAATATGTAAACACCGTCCGTCTGGTACATATATATTATGATCTGATTCATTCAAATGACAGCATCACCTATTTGATGGACAAAAACGGAATAACAAATTACAAAGTATTCATCCGCATGTTTAAAGAGGCCTATGGAACAACCCCCAACAAAATCAGGAGCAGCGAAAAATAGGATAACCTGGATTGCAGGTTTCATCAAAAAAATCCTTCTAAACAAATTCTTCAGCGGAATAATTTGTTTCTTTGTAGAAAAACCAGGGGGAAGCATTAGTTCCGGAGGAAAAGGGTTTTCTCCGGATAAATAAAAAAACGTATGTCAAAATCTGCAATGCATCCAACATAGTCTTTACGACTCTATCCATATTGGGCTTGATATTAAGCGTTTTCTGCATCATTTTAGGAATTCTTTTCTTAGTTATATTGATTGTTATGGCGTAAGCCGTGCAGGGTATGAAACAGGGCCTTGTGTAACTCTTCAAATAAAAAATCTCCACCCTTATGGATGAAGATCTCATATAAATCGAGTAACGGGCACGTCCCCTTCATCTGCTTACTAAAGCAAATAACTTGCGTTCGAATAGATTCCTCGGATTGTGCATAGCAATCCGAGGACCTGACTTTCCTCAGCGTCCGTAGGACGCTTTGCAGGGAAGGGTGTGTGTGTTTCGAATAGATTCCGCAGGATTGCATAGCAATCCGAGGACTTGACCGAGTGAGAAACACACACCCTTCCCCGACAGAGCACTATTCTATAGACATAATTTTCTTCGATAAATGATATTGTGCCGGACGTTTCCCTCGAGCAATAAAAAAACCGTTCTCCACTAATTCCTTTAGCAGTATTCTCAGTCTATATTCCGGCAAAGTCTTCTTTGATTCCTTATATATTTTTACTATTTCAGATACAGAAAAGCCCTTATCGTCTGCAAATAAATAATTCTGCGCCAACAAGAAAACCAATCCGGAAGCAATTGGGTCCACTTGTTTCAAGTACTCGTTATTTTGAATCGCTGCGTCTGCCTGAGTAAGAAGTATCTGTTTTTCATTCAAATCAAGAAGGACTATTTCCTGCCCATTAATCATTAAATCGAGAAAACCTTCGATAAAACAATTCATTTCTCCCTTGTTTATTACATTGTTCGTTTGCTCAAACAAATTGGCATAATCCGTTCTATAGTGATTGCATCCTCTTGACAGTGATATTGCGCTGAATTTCCCGATTTCCTTACTAATCAAATAATTGGAAATAAACCTGCTTGTCCTTCCATTGCCATCATAGAAAGGGTGGATATAGCCAAAATAGTAATGAAACACCGCAATTTGAATAAAAACCGGAATACTTTTGTCTTTCAGCAATTTGATTGCCTGATCAAGCAGTGTATAGATCTTCTTTTCCGGCAAGACCCCTTCATGAATTTTCTTGCCGGTACCACTCAATTTATTAACAGCAACCGGACCTTTTCTAAAGGTTTTCCCATCAGGTAAGTCCGACGGCTGAATTTCATCTGACGTCAGTTCATCATAAATCTTCCGAATATCTTCAGGTATATTGATGCTGATGTCGTCTTCAAATAGTAATTTCAGATATAACTTTGCCATACCTTTAAAGCGTACCGATTTACTATCTTTTTCTTCTACTGAGGTAAGTCCTACATCAAGCTCTTTATGTGTACTCCTTACACCCTCGAGATCATTGGTATTTTGCATTTCATCGATAAGAGATTCACGAATAAAGCACGAACTTGCAACTTCCGGCAATTCGACATTAGCAATCTCATTTATCAAATAGTTATTTTTGTAAATCTGACTCGTCTCTTCAAGCATCCGGTTCGTAGGAATATAGTACAGCGGGAAAAGTGCGGTCTGATCCATCGGCTGTATCTCAAGAGGCAAAACTATTACAGATGGAGCATTCATTCTTTTTTGATACTCAGCGTCAGCCAAATTTCTATTTTGATAATAAAATTTGTAATAATACTGCATATGCTCCTCCTTTTTCTAATTTTAGTTGAATTATAGCATCTTGACCACTGCGAATCAACTCTATTTTTGAAATGCGGCATGTTTTGCAAATATGCTTAACCCAAATCGCGCATTAATGGAAAAATTGATTAATATTGAACTTTCGTAAAAATAATCCAAATTCAGCTGTCATAATAAAAAAATCCCCATCCTTACGGATGAAGACCTCCATATAATTCTTGTAGAGGAGCACTTCCCCTTCAACTGCCTGCAGGCGAACTTCGCTCTCTTTTGAGTAGATTCCGCAGGTGAAGCAATTATACTTTCAATCATTGAATGTCTGTATCGCTTCACCGAGGACCTGACCGAGCGAAAAAGCGAGTGAAGTTCGCCCTATTCCTCAGGTGTAATTCCTTAGCGTCCGCAGGACGCCTAGCAGTGAAGTCGATGTGTGTTTTGAGTAGATTCCGCAGGATTGCTCGAGCGAAAAACACACATCGACTTCACTCCCACTCAATAGTTAAAACATATTCTCTCGTTTATATCGTGATATCTCGTCTATAAAACAGGGTGTTTTTCCATATATTCTACATAT
>Ga0209125_1000675_pt1 | contig 40818 bp, 43 predicted proteins | sample BarGraIncub1131A_FD_184503 | JGI IMG/M metagenome (GOLD analysis project Ga0209125, IMG submission 184503) | Arctic peat soil microbial communities from Barrow, Alaska - Barrow Graham LP Incubations 11-31A (SPAdes) (version 2) | ecosystem: Environmental > Terrestrial > Soil > Wetlands > Peat... | reverse complement strand
ACTCCTGGAAGAACACCAGGTTGATAGGTTAGAGGTGTAAGCATGGTAACATGTTCAGCTGACTAATACTAATAAGTCGAGGGCTTGACCAAGATAAATAAAAGTAACAAATAATATTAATTTTGCGATACACCCTCTTTCGTAAGAGAGAGACAGGGCTTCGAGCATAGCGAGAAGACCAGCACTGTGCAATTTTGAGAGAATATTTATTTTCTTAATCTGGTGATTATGGCCTGAAGGTAACACCTGTTCCCATACCGAACAGGTCGGTTAAGCTTCAATGCAACCATGGTACTGCAGGGGTGACCTTGTGAAAGAGTAGGTTGTCGCCGGTAACATGGCTAAATAGCTCAGTCGGTAGAGCAGAGGACTGAAAATCCTCGTGTCCCTGGTTCGATTCCGGGTTTAGCCACCATTCTATGGCGCTATAGCCAAGCGGTAAGGTCAAGGTCTGCAAAACCTTTATTCCCCGGTTCAAATCCGGGTGGCGCCTCCAAAGCACTTTGTATATATTACAAAGTGCTTTATTTTTTTTATTATCATAAATTATAAAATGTATTTATGTCAGTGTACTCGATTAAATTTCTAAGTAGATTTATAAAACAAATAAATCTACATAACATTTAGTTAAAATTCGTAATATAGCGAAAGACCTAGAAATACTTATGTTGATGCATACAAGTTAATATAAACAGCATAAATAGGCTTATACAGTGGTATATATATTATAGTGAACTTAGTACAAGTAGATTAATATATGAAATGCTAGTATAATCACATATATTGGACACAAAACTATTTATGTCTAATGTTTTAAAGTGATTTAGGGGGTCTGGATTTTATGTATAAAGAGATGGTTCAAAGAAAAAAGTTACCAGCTATAGTAATGTTGTTTATTACATTGATTACAGTTATATGCCTATCAGACTTATTACCTAAGGTAAGTGTAGGTAGCATAAATATCAAAACTTTTGTAACTATGTTCTTTAATACATTAATGATAGCTCTTTGTTATATGGAGTTTTCAAAATGTAAGGTTAAGTATAAATACTCAATTGTAGTAGACCAATTTATTATTCATAAAATAAAAGGCGACGAAATTAAAATACTTGAAGATATTAAATTAAAAGATATAGAGTATATTGGTAAATATTGCGACTGTAAAGTGGACAGTCACATTAGTAGCAGTAAAAAATATATTTGTTCTACATTTGTTGGAAGTAAATTTTGTTGTGTTTATAAGGTAGGAGATAAAATGAAAAGGTTTTATTTCGAACCTAGTATCGGTCTTATGAACAAGATTAGATTATTAAAAGAGAAATCGTTATTTTTGTAAAAAATAATATATATATAAGAAGTATAATTGTATTAAAATTATACTTCTTTTTTTATGGAAATTTACATTGAATTTTAATTATTTTAATTCAAGTGTAATTTCTCGTAATAAATTTTGTTTTTCAATAATATCGAGACCTGTTATAGCAAGAGCTTTCGCTGCTTTTATCATAATGTCTTTACAGAAGTCTGTTTGAGTTTCTAAAGCGAAGGCGGGTGATGGACAACTTATTAAAGATTTTTCTGTAATAGATATCGAGGGGTATATGCATGGAGTAATATGGCTTATAGCACCTATATCTAGTCCATATGAGGTGTTTTTACGGGGATCAATAGTAATAATTCCACATTCTTTTAAGTTGTGTGTAAATATTCTCGATAATGATTTATTAGTTAAAAGTTCTTGCGACGGTAATTCAAATAGGCTTATTTCTTCAGTTAGATTCATTATTCGAGACATCGACCGTACAAACTCTAAAATAGTTTTTTCTAATGATTTAGCTTCGATTATAGTAGGGGCTTTCAAACAAAATTTAGCCTCAGATTCAGCATATGAATTTATACATGTGGAGGCATTAATAATAGAAATAGTGTCAATTGAGCAACTGCTGCCATAGCCTTTTAACAATTGACTCAATGTATTAAGTATAAACATATAAGCATCTAAAGATGCAAAGTTAACATTATTATTATTATTATTATTATATTTAATCTTAATTGGAATTGTAGCCATAGAAGTGCCACTTTCAGCATTATTTATATCGCAATGAGGAGAGATAATAACATCTATATCCTCAAAACAATTCTCTTTTGTTAAAGTTAGTTCTGATCCTTCAGAATAGCCACCTGGAGATCCTATAACAACGACACTTCCACCGCTCTTAGCTAATACTGTTGATAAACCTAATGCTGCACAAATCGAAATGCTAGCGTTAACATTATTACCGAAAATATGACCTTTATTTTCAGTAGATGTGTATTTGCATATAAAACATATTTTAGGATGACCATTTCCATATTGAGCGTAAAAAGAAGTAGGAATATCACAGTAATTTTTTTGTATTTTAAAATCATGATCTTTTAGCATGGCAACTATATAAGAACAACTTTTATATTCCTTATAACTTGTTTCTGGATTAGTATAAAGGTAGGTTGATAAATCATATATATCTTCTTTTATTGCAGTTATATAACTTATAATTTCTTGTTTCATACTCAGTTCTCCTCTCAAAATCTAAATGGATATTAACACAATTAGTATAACCAGTGTTATATAAATATATAGATATGGGCAAAAATAAATGTATAAAGTCAGTTAATAATTTTAAATAGTTAATCATGACATAAAATGTAAATAAATATATTTAGAATTTTTATGTGGACAAAATAAGAAACCGTGGTAAGTTGAATAAGATATATTATAAGAGGCGATACTTTAGTTAGTTTAACGGCAGCGAAGGTGACGATTTAAGTTAGCAAGTTTAAGGGGGAAAATATGAAAAAAGAAAAGTGTATAATATGTAGAAAGCCTCTAAATGATGGTATAATAATAAATGGAAGAGGAATTTGCAATAATTGCGAAGGTCGAATTATAGAATCAAAGGCTAATACTGATTTCTATGAATATTACAAGAACTGTATAAGGAAGACTTTGGTACAATTTATACCAAGAGGAGTGACTAAGCATTGTCGAGATTACCACTTGTAGATGGAGTGTTAACATATGTAAAAGAAAAAAATATTTCCTTTTGTATGCCAGGGCATAAAGGTGGGCTCGGGTTTTTAAAAACGTCGCAAGGCAGAGAGCTTTATGAGAATTTTGTTAAAGGGGATATTACTGAGGTTGATGGGCTTGATAATCTCCATCATGCAGAAGGTATAATAAAAGAATCTCAACAATTATTGAGTGAATATTATGGGAGTACTAAATCTTATTTTCTAGTGAATGGTAGCACTAGTGGAAATTTAGCAATGATTTATTCATCATTTAATGAGGGTGACAAAATTATTGTAGAAAGAAATTGCCATCGTTCAATATTTAATGCCATTATTATGAGAAAACTGAAACCAGTATATATTAAAAATAAAATCAATTCAAAATATGATGTTCCTTTGCCTTTAGATAAGGAGCATTTTCTTTGTTTTATAAATGAAAATAAAGATATTAAAGGGATTATTGTTACCTACCCCAATTATTATGGGATATGCTTTGATTTAGCATATGTTATTAAAATAGCCAAAAGATATGGCATTAAAGTATTAGTAGATTCTGCTCATGGTGCTCATTTTGGTGTTAATAAATTATTACCCGAAAATCCTTTGAAAATTGGAGCCACTATGGTAGTTATGAGCGCTCATAAAACTCTACCTAGCCTAACACAAACAGCTTTCTTGCATGTAGGGGAAGGCGCAGATATTAATAAGGTAGATTTCTACGTAAGTGCCTTTTTAAGTACAAGTCCATCGTATATGCTTTTATGTTCTATGGATTATGCAAGATTTTATATTCAACATTATGGTAATAAAGACTATGGAGAGTTAATTAAACTATGTATATTATATAGGCGCAAAATTAATATCTTGGGAAACTTTCACATTTTAAGTCAGGAAGATTTAGAAGATAGTAATTACTATAATATAGACCTAACTAGGTATATATTAAATGTACCAAAAGGTTATAGTGGACATAAGTTATTAGAATATTTGAGAGTAAATAAAATTCAAGCTGAAATGAGTGATAGTAGAAATGTGGTTTTAATATTTTCACCCTTTAATAAGGAGCAAGAGTTTCAAGAGTTATATATAGCTCTAAAAAGATGTGATATGAACATTTTAAAGGAAGAGTATGTGGAAGTAATTGATTATGATATGCCAATGCAAGTTATGTTTCCATATGAAGTGATGGATAGAGAGAAAAAAATGGTTGCGCTCAAAAATATAGAAGGTAAAATAAGTGCGGTGGCAATAGTTCCATATCCACCAGGAATACCTATTGTAATGCCTGGAGAGGTAATAGGTAAGGAAATCATAGGTGCAATAGAATACTACTTGCAATGTAATGTAGCAGTGCTTGGAATTAATGATGGGAAAATAGAAACAGTGGAAAAATAAATATTTATTTATTGGCGGAGGGGATTGCATGGAAAGAGGTCGGCTAATAGCGCTAGAAGGCCCAGATGGTTCAGGAAAAACTACTCAGATACAATTATTAGAAAAATATCTAAGAGAATTAGGATATGTTGTAGTAAGAACTAGAGAACCTGGAGGAACAGAAATCAGTGAAAAAATAAGAGAAATAATATTAGATAATGATAATTGCGAAATGAATTACATGTGTGAAGCATTGCTGTATGCTGCTTCTCGAGCACAATTAGTCAGTGAGGTTATAAAGCCAGCATTAAGGGGTGGCAAGATAGTTATATGTGATCGTTTTGTTTACTCGTCAATGGTTTATCAAGGCATTGGTCGCGGACTTGGAATGGATCGAATAAAGAGCATTAATGAAGCAGCGCTTGATGGATTAGAAGCTGATTTAATATTTATGATTACTATTCCCTATGAAGAAGGATTGAAGAGAAAGAAAATGCAAAAGACTTTAGATCGGTTAGAAAACAGTGGTAATGAATTTCATAAAAAAGTTTTTGAAGGATACTTAGATATTTGTAGAAAATATGATAAAATAGAAGTAATAGATGGTAATAAAAATGTAGATGAAGTACATAAAGATATAATAAATATAATTAAAAAAATAAACTTATAAAAAGGATGGGATTATATGAAATTAGTTATTGCAATTGTACAAGATGATGATGCAAATGATTTAATTGAGGTAATAACAGATAGGGGTTTTAGAGTTACAAAATTAGCTACTACAGGAGGATTTTTAAAATCAGGAAATACAACGTTACTTATAGGTGTAGATAAAGAAAAGGTAGATGAAGTTTTAGCTATTATTGAAGAAGTATGTAAGGAAAGAAAGCAAATAATATCATCACCTTCACCTGTAGCGGGATCTACTGGAGTATATATGCCATTTCCTATTGAAGTGGATGTAGGTGGAGCAAATGTATTTGTAGTTGACGTAGACAAGTACATAAAGGTATAACTAATTAAAAGCAAGTATATATAAATCTATACTTGCTTTTATTCATGGAGGACTAAAATGAGTGTTGGAAGTATTATAGGTCATAGCAGTATAAAGATTCAAATAAATAACTCTATAAGGTTAGATAAATTATCACATGCTCATCTTTTAGTTGGAGAGGATGGAATAGGTAAAAGTATATTAGCCAGGGATATAGGATTAAAAGTTTTGGGTGAAACTGAGGACAGGCAATATGTTGATTTAGTGGAATGGCGAATAGAAAAAAATAAAAGCACAATAGGTGTAAACTCTATAAGAACTCTAATTGAAGAAATTAATAAAAAGCCCTTTGAGGGGGATAAAAAGGTTATCATTATTTATAATGCACATAAAATGACAGTTCAAGCTCAAAATGCTTTTTTAAAAACAATTGAGGAACCACCTAAAAATGTGACTATACTTTTATTATGTGAAAATCTTGAAGTTATACTGGATACTATAAAATCAAGATGTCAAATACATAAACTGAAAAGTTTAAATGTAGATGAAATGCAAAAATTCCTAAAAATAAATTATTGTGATTTGTCTGTAGAGGAAATAAGAGTTATCATAGCTTTTAGTGATGGGATACCGGGAAAAGCGAAAAAGTTTATTTTGGATAATAATTTTAAGGATATTAGAAATATTACCTTGGAAATATTACTTAAGCTGAATATTGCTAAAACTGAAGAAATAATTAAGTATGAAAAAAAATTATCAAATCAAAAAGAAAGATTCGGAGATATATTAACTGCATTTCTTTCGTATGTTAGGGATACTATAATATATAAAGAAGTTGAAGATGAAAATTTAATCATTAACATAGATAAATTATTAGATATAAAAGAATTAGCTAACATATTTTCATTTAACAAATTAAATGGTATTATAAATATAATAAATGATACTAGAGAAAATTTAGATAGGAACGTTAACCCAGGTTTAGTGTTTGAAGTGATGTTATTTAAAATGCAGGAGGTTTAACGATATTTCAGAAGGAAAGTCTCCCACTTATTTAAGTGGTGGGGATAACAATTGATAATTGTTATCTGCCCCAGAGAAATACAAAGGGGATACCTACCTTAGCAAAAATAAAACTTCAGTGGTAGTTAAATCTCCTTCTGAAGTCGTTAATATGTAGCTGCGAAGGAGATGATTTAACATGGTTACAGTAATAGGCGTACGATTTAAAAAAGCTGGAAAAATATATTATTTCAGTCCAAATGATATAGATATTCAAAAGGGAAATAAAGTTATTGTCGAAACAGTAAGAGGAATTGAATTTGGGGAGTGTGTTATTGGAATAAAAGAAATAAAGGAGGATGATATTGTATCTCAGCTTAAATGTGTTATTAGAAAGGCTACAGATGCAGATGCTGAAAAAGACGCAGCTAATAAAAGGAAAGAAACAGAAGCATATGATATATGCTTAGATAAGATACACAAACATGAACTTGATATGAAACTGATAGATGTAGAGTATACTTTTGATAATAATAAAGTTATATTTTATTTTACGGCTGATGGACGTGTGGATTTTCGCGAACTTGTAAAAGATTTGGCAGCAGTATTTAGAACTAGAATAGAACTTAGACAAATAGGAGTTAGGGATGAGGCAAAAATGGTGGGTGGGCTTGGTCCATGTGGCAGACCTATGTGTTGTTCAACTTTTTTGGGGGAATTTGCACCAGTGTCTATAAAAATGGCTAAAGAACAAAATTTATCATTAAATCCTACAAAAATATCAGGGATTTGTGGTAGGCTTATGTGTTGCCTAAACTATGAGCAAGATACTTATGAAAAAATAAGAAAAACTTTACCTACTTTGGGATCTATTGTAGATACGCCTTATGGGAAATCAGAAGTTATTGGAAATAGTGTTGTAAAAGAAGCAGTCAAAATTAAGATAAAACTTAACGGTAGTGATGAGGAAATAGTAGAGGTCAAAATTGAGGATTTAACATTAATTTCTGGAAGATATGAAGATGCTGTAAGTGAAGAAGAGGTTAAATTAGAATTGGCTGGTAATAAAGATGAATCATATATAATAAAAGAGCTATTTAAGGATAACTAGGGGGATAAACATGAAGTCAGTTATAAAAGTATCCAATATGAGTACTTCAGATGACATCAGTAATATAAACTTAGCAATATCAAATAATCAAGGAGTAATTGCTTGCCAAATAATTAGAGAAAGTAAAGAAATAGAAATAATATATGATGATTATTTTATTTCATTAGAAAATTTAATTGAGTCAATAGAGGATGCGGGGTACGTAGTTATATAAAAGCATGTTTAAAATGACCTCATTTGAATACTCTTTTCAAAATAGGAGATAATATTTTGAAGGGAGGCGTTAAAAATGAAGAAAATAGCAATTCAAATAGGGTTGAACTCTATTAAAGAATATTTGTGCCAAGAAGGATATACGGTAAAAGAATTTGATAATAGAAAAAAGAATGCAGGTAACTTTTTAAATAAATATGATGCAGTTGTGGTTACTGGTGGGAATCAAAACATCATGGGTGTAGAGGAGACTATATCAAGCACTCCAATTATTGATGCAACTGGGATGACAGGTGAAGAAGTTCAAATGTTAATAAAAAACAATGATAAATAAAAAAATTAAGATATTAATTTAGGTAGGGAATGTTATTTTAAATAGAGGCTGTTAACTTATATTCAAAAGTTAACAGCCTATTTTTGTTTGTGAACAGTCTAGTATTTATATAATTTCTGAGAGGAATATATTAAATATCCTAAAATAATATAAAACCACATTTATATGTATGAGATATTTAAATTTTGTCAATAATTTAAATGTAAATCATTGAATAAAAATTATGAAAGGGGTTTTAAATATGAAGTATAAAAAAGGAATAATTAGCATATCTACGATTGTTGTAGTAATTTTAGGAGTGTTTTTTGCTGTAAGGTTTATTGGAGGCCGTGAAAAAGTTGCCAATGAAAAAGCGCCAACTACTAATGTGGCACAAAGTGATAATTCAATAATTCAAGATAATAATGAGGCATTGGTAAATACAAATACGCAAGAGGCAAGTACCAATGAAATGGATACTGCTTATATAAATGATAAAACTAACGTTGGGATATATACTGTCAAAGAAAATGACACAGTGTTTAGTATAGTAAAGACACATATGCCTAGTTATGATAAGAACAAAATCGTTGAATTTATCAAAACTAGAAACAATATAAATGGATCTTATAAAATTGCAGCAGGACAGAAGATAATAATACCTTATGAGACCTCAATACAAACATCAAAAGCTGTAAGTACAAAAGTTAATGCTAACGAATACAGTGTTAAAAAGGAAGATACATTAACTTCAATTGCTAAAAACAAGATGCCGTCTTATGATGTAAAAAAAGCTATAAAGATGTTAAAAGAAACAAATAAAATTACAAATGAAAATGTTATCAAAGATGGAACACTCATTAATATTCCAAAATAATATTTATAAGAAAGAAGTGTAATTTTAGATAATCAAAGTTACACTTCTTTTTTATAATACAAATAAAAAATTTGCTGTTAAATCTTAAGTATTTTCATTTCACTACTTTCAGCAAAAATAAAATCACCATCCAATGTCAATAAAAAATCTATTTTATTATATTGTGCAGTAGCTATATGGAAGGCATCATTTACAGATAATAAGTTTTGGCACATAAAATCTTTAACTAGAGATATACATTCTTCAGAAATGTTAAGATATTTTATATTTATAATTTTCTCTAGTTCTGAAATTATTTCTACGGACTTATTATAATAGATACTAAGTAAATTTCGCTTCATAGAATTTTTAGAAATATTGTCAAAATATCTTTTGTATGGAATATGAATAAGCCTGTCTTTTCTTTTTTCCTTTAATATTTTTGTATCATGTCTGCTAAAGCTATTCGTTATAGTTTTTATATTGTCCATTGAGTTATAAGGGCTAATGCTACTTATTTTACATTGGATATCACTAATGAATAATTTATAAAGTATTTTATTCAAAACTTCGGCTGTTATGATACTGGTAGTGTAAAAAGCGCAACTTCCTTCAGAAAGTTGCTTTAAGCAGGATAAACAATCACTATGTTTAATATCGTCATCATATATTAAGCTGAGTAAGAAAGATGCATCTAATAAGACTGAATTTCTGTTGAAAACTATATTTTTAAAAGGATATAATATTAATTGCATTTTTAACCTCATTAAAATCGATTATTATATAATATAATATATATTCAAGAATGTTCACTAATAGTAGTTTTATAATTAATTACATTTGTAATAAAGGAAAAAAGTTATTATTAAATGGAAAATAACAAAATTAAATACATATTCTCTTGATTTAGCAATAAAAATTGAGGTATACTTTCCCTATTGTTATGTATATAGTAAACGCAAATCCATAGAAAGGAGAAAACAATGGAGTTTTTAAGAGATGATGAAACTTTAGATGATCTTAATTTAAAAGGTATTCATGTTATCCAAAAGAAACATGCTTTTAGATTTGGCGTGGATGCAGTATTGCTTGCCAATTTTGCTAAAGTAAGAAAAAATGCTAAAGTTGTTGATCTATGCACTGGTACAGGCATAATTCCGTTTATATTAGCAGGTAAAACGTATGCAAGTAATTTAATTGGTGTGGAAATTCAAGAAGAGTTTGTTGATATGGCTAATCGCTCTGCAAGGTATAATGATTTAGAACATAAAATTAAATTTATTAGTGGAGACTTAAAAGATATTGAACTTATAAAAAGTATTCCAAAAGTAGATATTGTTACGGTTAATCCACCATATAAACTTCATAATTCAGGGCTAATAAATTTAGATGATAAAAATGCTATAGCCAGGCATGAGATTTGCTGTACGTTAGAAGATGTTATTATTGCATCTAGAATTTTACTTAAGGATACAGGTCGGATGTATATGGTGCATAGACCTGATAGGTTGGTTGACATTTTATCCACTATGAGAAAACATAGAATTGAACCAAAACGTATAAGAATGGTGCATCCTAGTGTAAATAAGGCACCTAATATAGTACTCATTGAAGGCCTGCGAGATGGAGGTACATTTTTAAAGTGGGAGCCTCCTCTTTATGTTCACACTGAAGATGGTGGCTATACTAATGAAATTAATAATATGTATAATTCGGATACAATATTATAATAGATAATTAAAAAAGAAGCAAACTAATGTAAATATTACAGTAAAGGATGATAATAATGGCAGGAAAATTATACTTAGTTCCAACCCCTATAGGAAATTTAAAGGATATTACGCTTAGAGCACTAGAAGTGCTACAAAATGTAGATATTATAGCGGCGGAAGATACAAGGCAAAGTTTAAAACTTTTAAATCATTTTAATATAAAAAAAACACTTATAAGTTACCATCAACATAATGAACAAGGAAGAAGTGAAGATATAATCCGCCAAATAAAAGAAGGTAAAGATATAGCTATTATTAGCGATGCTGGTTCGCCAGGAATATCAGACCCAGGAAGTGTAATAGTTTTAAAGTGCATAGAGCAGAATATAGATTTTGTTGTGTTACCCGGAGCCACTGCAATTACTACTGCTCTTGTATATTCAGGTCTTGATACTACAAAATTCATATTTAGAGGATTTTTACCTAGGGAGAATAAAGAAAGAAAGCCTATTATTGATGATTTAATTAATAGGAGTGAAACTTTAATTTTTTATGAGGCGCCACATAGACTTTTAAATACCTTGGAATTTTTATATGAGAATTTTGGGGATAGAAAAATATCAATGTGTAGAGAACTTACAAAGCTGTATGAAGAAATAATTAGGCTCACTCTAGAAAAAGCTGTAGAATATTACAAGCAAAATTCCCCAAGAGGAGAATATGTATTAGTTATTGAAGGTAAGAGTAAAGAAGCTATAGATAAAGATGAAAGAGCTAAATGGGATTCACTAACTATAGAAGAACATATACAAAAGTTCATTGAGGAAGGAATAAATAAAAAAGATGCAATAAAAAAAGTTGCAAAAGATAGAGATATGCCTAAATCAGAGATATACAAGCATTCATTAGATATTTAATATTTAATATTTAATTAAATATTAAATTAAACAAATGAAAAATAGTTATAAAAATTTGACTTTTTTAATAAAAAAGAAAATTTTCCAATTTAATTCACGGTTTCATTGGGAATTATTATAAAATAGTGTTATAATAAAAACGTTGATTTAAAAATGTTGACATAAAAACGAATAATTTGTATAAAAACATATATTTTATAATAGGGGGAATTGGATTGAGAAAAAGAGTAATAACATTAATAGTAACAATTGGATTGGTAGCTACCATGAGTATGCCAATATTAGCAGACCCTTTATCGGACAAGCTAAGTTCTCAAAAAAGTCAGCTTCAGCAACAAAAAGATTCTTATAGCAAAGCACAAAACAATATCAACAACATAGAGAGCTCTATTGAAAAATTGGATTCAGACATAGAAGGTATGTACGGAGAAGTTGATAAAGTGAAAGTTAAAATAAGTGAAACTGAGAAGCAAATAGGAAAAACAACAAAAAGTATACAGGTTGCAGAAAATAATATTAAAAAAGAAGAAGACTTATTTAATAAGAGAATGCGAAGCATGTATATGAATGGTGTTGATAGCTATGTAGAAGTATTATTAGATTCTAAAGGTATAGAAGACCTTATTTCAAGAGTTGAAAATGTTAAAAAGATTGTGGAATATGATAATAAAATTATTAGCGAATTAACTGCCAAAAGAGCTGTAATTCAAAAGCAAAAGGTAGTACTTGAAACTGAGAAGAGCAAGCTAGTGCTGTTAAAAACTGAAAATGAAAATAAGTTAGCCAAGCTTAAAGATAAGAAGAAAGAACAAAATGCGCTAATTGTAGAAGCTAAAAAGGAAGAACAATCGTATTCTGGGAAGATTAATGATGGTCAAGCGACTATTGATTCCACTATGAAGCAAATACAAAAGATAAGAGATAGTGTATCTAAGTATACACCTTCTAGAGGAGGATCATCATCACTTAGTTCTAATTCTATAGTTGCTTATGCAAGTAACTTTTTAGGTACACCATATGTTTGGGGTGCTGCAGGTCCTAAATATTTTGATTGTTCTGGCTTTATGCAATATGTATATGCTCATTTTGGAGTTTCGCTTTCGAGAACTACATTTACTCAGATAAATGAAGGATCATATGTATCTAGAGATAGTTTACAACCAGGTGATTTAATTTTCTTTGGTTCTCAATCAAATCCACATCATGTTGGAATGTATGTAGGTAATAATTCATATATTCATGCACCTCGTACTGGAGATGTAATTAAAATATCAGCATTAACAAGAGGGGATTACCTCACTGCAAGAAGAGTTAAATAATATTAAATGTAAACAGGCTATTTATTATAGTCTGTTTTTTTTATGGAAAATCATATAATTTAATGTGAGAATAAACATAAAATGAGAATGTCAGTAAAATAGATATATCTAAAAAGGCGTATTAGGTGAAATCGAGTTGATCACAAATTTTCAAGGAACTATCATAATTTATTATAGTAATAGGAAAGGTAGATTGCAGAAAAGATAGAAAATTGAAAGTGAAAAGATAATTTAAAACTGTTTATTCCACATAAAACATAACATGTTATACACAGAGCATAATGGATAATGTGGATTAATAACTTGTTAAAAGTACTTTTATTATATAGATGCCTTTAAATAAGGAGTTCAATTAGAATAAATTGTCCACAGCTTCTGTTGATAAAATGTTAAAAACTGTGGATAACTTTATTATAATAGTTGAAAATAACCAGTTTGCAGTATTATTTGTGAATAAAATCAAATTTGATATGAGAAGATTGTAAAATAATATATTAAATAACTTGTAATAGGTTGAGCATACTTTATAATATAAATATAATGAGCTCTTTTATTGATTATATGAAATGTATATTTTCATATAATTAATACTGAGGTTTCTTTTAATTTAACGGATTTGTAAAGAAATTTAATAAATTAGTGTAAAAAGGGAAAAATACCTATGCAAATAATATAAAATTGCGATGGTTGTTAGTAACAGCATAAGAAGGTAATTTAAAAAGATTAATGATTTTAAACAAATATGGTCAAATTCAAATAGAATAGTGATTAAAAGATAATATGTTGGAGGGGTATTGATGAAAATAGTATTAGCATTAGGTGGAAATGCACTTCAATTAGATCCTAAAGACAAAAGTTGTAAGGCACAACTTAAGACTTGTAAGGAAACGTCGAAATCAATTGTTGATATTATAGAGGAGGGCCACACAATCTCTATTGTTCATGGGAATGGACCTCAAGTAGGTCAAATTGTATCAGTAGTAGAAGCTGCGCAAAAATTAGATGAGGGTAATGTATTGTTTCCTTTTGATGTATGTGGAGCTTTTTCACAAGGATACATAGGATATTATCTTCAAAATGCTATAGCAGAAGAGTTAAGAAACAGAAATATAAATAAGATCGTAGCAACTATAATAACCCAAGTAGTTGTTGATAAGGATGATGAAGGCTTTCAAAATCCAACTAAACCAATAGGCTCTTTTTATCCAAAAGAGGAAGCTGAAAAATTAGAAAAAGAGCATGGGTATATAATGAGAGAGGATGCTGGTCGCGGATATAGAAGAGTTGTTGCATCCCCGAAACCTATCGATATTATTGAAAGGGACATAATAAAACAATTAGTAGATACAGGCAATCTGGTTATATCATGCGGTGGCGGAGGTATACCTGTTGTTCGTGAAGGTAAAATGGTTAAAGGGGTTTCCGCAGTTATAGATAAAGATTTTGCTGCTGAAAAGCTTGCAGAAATATTAGATGCAGACATTCTTCTAATATTGACCGGGGTAGATAGAGTTTGTGTAAACTTTAATAAACCAAATCAAAAGGAACTTGTGGAAATAACTATTGATGAAGTTAATAGCTATATTGCACAGGGGCAATTTGCTCCAGGAAGTATGCTACCAAAGGTTGAGGCTTGTAAAAAATTCATATTAAATAATAAAGATAAAACAGCAATCATAGTATCATTGTCAAAAGCTAAGGAAGCATTAAAGGGAACGGCCGGAACAAAAATTGTTATTTGATAGGAGCGTAAAAGATATGAATAAGAAAAAAATCAATATTTATTCGGAAATAGGCACTTTAAAGACGGTTCTTATTCATAGACCTGGGGAAGAAATTGAAAATCTTATACCAGAATATTTAGAAAGACTCTTGTTTGATGATATTCCATTCTTAAAGGTAGCAAGGCAAGAACATGACAACTTTGCTAAAATATTAAGGGCAAACGGCGTGGAAACATTGTATCTTGAGGAGCTAGCAGTAGATGCAGTAAAGGATCCGAGCGTTAAGGAATTGTTTTTAGATGAAGTGATAGAGGAATGTGGTATAAATGAACCAAAGATAATAATATCTTTAAAAAATTATTTACGCTCTATGCCAGAAACAAAAATGATAGATAAGGTAATGGCGGGGATAAGAAAAAAAGAAATAGAAATTAAAGAATGTTATGATGAATACCCATTTATAATGGATCCTATGCCTAATCTATATTTTACGCGTGACCCTTTTGCATGTATTGGAAGCGGGATAAGTCTAAATTCTATGAAGACAAAAACTAGAAGAAGAGAAACGATATTTGGTAAATACATTTTTAAATATCATCCGGAGCTCGCGAATTCAGGTATTCAATTATGGTACGATAGAAATGAAGTATACAATATTGAAGGTGGTGATGAATTAATTTTGTCAAAAGAAGTTATTGCAATTGGCCATAGTGAAAGAACTGATAAAGAAGCAGTTATAAATATGGCTAGAAACATATTTGAAAAGGGAGAGTGTTTTAAAACAATTTTAATATTTGATATCCCGAAAACTAGAGCATTTATGCATTTGGATACTGTATTTACAATGATTGACTATGATAAATTTACAGTTCATCCAGGTATAGAGGATTTATTAAGGGTTACAGCAATAACGTATGATAAAAAAAATAAAGAGTTAATAACAAAAGAAGAGGGAGGAAGTTTAGAAAAAATACTTTCTAAACATTTAAAGAAAGACATTACATTAATACGATGTGGTGGGGGAGATAAAGTTATATCAGGAAGAGAACAATGGAACGATGGATCAAATACTTTAGCTATATCTCCAGGGAAAGTAATAACATATGAGAGGAATTATGTTACTAATGAGATATTAGACAAAAACAACATAAAAGTACTTCAAATGTCGTCGGGCGAACTGTCAAGAGGCAGAGGTGGACCAAGATGTATGTCTATGCCATTTTATAGGGAAGATTTATAGTATAATAATAATAGTAAAAAGATTAAAAAAAGTAAAGAGAGGCGAATTTATAATGTTTAACTTAAAAAATAGAAATTTTTTAACATTAATGGATTTTTCACCAAAAGAGATTAATTATTTTCTCGATCTAGCTAGAGATCTAAAAAGGGCAAAATATTCTGGCACAGAAACACAAACATTAAAAGGTAAAAATATAGTTTTATTGTTTGAGAAAGATTCAACTAGAACAAGATGTGCGTTTGAAGTCGGAGCGCTTGACCAAGGAGCACATGTTACATATCTTGGACCAACAGGAAGCCAAATGGGCAAGAAAGAATCAATTGCAGATACTGCGAGAGTTCTAGGTAGAATGTACGATGGTATTGAGTATAGAGGATATGGTCAAGAAGTAGTTGAGGAACTAGCAAAGTTTTCTGGAGTGCCAGTATGGAATGGGTTAACTACTGAGGATCACCCTACACAAATTCTTGCTGACTTTTTAACAATAAAAGAACATTTTACAAAACCATTAAATCAAATTAAATTTGTTTATGCAGGGGATGGAAGAAATAATATGGCAAATGCTCTTATGATAGGAGCTGCGAAGATGGGGATGGATTTCAGAATAGTAACACCGAAATCGTTATTTCCTGAAGAAGTATTAGTTAACAAATGCAGAGAAGTAGCCAAAGAGACAGGAGGTAAAATTACAATTACAGATGGTGTCCCAGAGGGAGTACGCGATGCAGATGTTATATACACTGACGTATGGGTGTCAATGGGAGAACCAGATGAAGTTTGGGCTCAAAGAATTAATCTGTTAAAACCATATCAAGTTAATAAAGAAATGATGGATTTAACGGGTAATAAGAATACTAAATTTATGCATTGTCTACCTGCATTCCACGATTTAAAAACTAAGGTTGGTAGAGATATATTCGAAAAATTTGGAATGAATGGTGTTGAGGTTACAGATGAAGTATTTGAAAGTTCAGCTTCAATAGTATTTGATGAAGCCGAAAATAGAATGCATACAATAAAAGCAGTTATGGTGGCAACGCTGGGAAAGTAATATTTAAAAAATAAATAAAATATTTTTAGCATAAATATTGGCCATCCATAATATTTATTAATTTATAGTTACTAAATATTAAAGGGGTAGATGTATATGCTAAATAAGATACCAAAATTAATTTATGATCTTTCTGGAGAAAAGGTAGAGGTTATGAACTATACAAAAGTTTTCTTTGAAAATAAGAAGGCCGAGGGTTATGTTCTTCATGTAGAACAACATGATAAAATTACATCTATAAATGAGTTCGACTTAGAAAAAAAGGAAGGAAAGTATTATTGCAAAAGAAAACTATTTAATTAGCTAAAAATTTAACGACATTTCAGAAGGAAAGTCTCCCACTTCTATAAGTGGGAGTTACATCCCCTAACAAATAGAAAACTTCAGTCGGAGTATAAATCTCCTTCTGAAGTCGTTAATATTGCAGCTCCGCAGGAGATGATTTAATTATTTATTATACAGAATTTCTAATGCGGTTATATACGCGTATAGTAATGATAGATTGTAGTTTTAAGGACACTTCTTGTTATAAGAAGTGTCCTTAATTTTATAAATTATAAAGAGTATAGAATTCTATTTTAAAAGACATATGGCATTAGAAGAAATTCCTTCTTGTCGACCAGTAAAACCAAGGCCCTCTTCTGTCGTGGCTTTAACATTAACTTTATCTATTGGTAATTGTAGTGCAGTCGCAATATTGATTACCATATTTGGTATGTGGGGAGCCATTTTAGGATTTTGCGCAATTATTGTGGCATCAATATTTTCAATTATGTAGTTATTATCTTTTATTAAATTTCCGATATATTTAAGAAGGACAATGCTAGAGATACCTTTATATCTATTGTCATTATCAGGAAAATGTTTTCCTATATCACCTAGGGCTGCAGCTCCTAGAAGAGCATCCATAATAGCATGAAGTAGAACGTCTGCATCTGAGTGACCAAGTAATCCGGTATTATGAGGTATGGTTACCCCACCAAGTATTAAGGCTCTGCCCTTAACTAATTTATGCACATCATAGCCCATTCCAATTCTCATTTAAATTACCTCTTTTCAATTTAATTTGTGAACATTCTAAATACGAGGTGTACTTTTGACTCCATATTTATTTTCATGTGCCTAATATACCATTTTCAAGGGCGCTAATCAAGAGATTTTATTATGGTATTAGATTAACCAGAAGTAGATTAAAACAATCAATTTTTTTAGAAAAAACGGCAAAAAGTTATTAACATGTTATCAACAAAACTGTGGATAATGTGCATAACTTAATAATTAAATCTTTGAATGTTTTATTTTGTAAGCGTATATTTACAGAAAATTTCTTAAATTACATATAATAATAGCCAATAGCTAGTAATTATCATGGATTCCACAAGTTATACACAGAAGAATTGTGGATAGTGTGTATAAGTCTTAAATAATATATAATGATTTACAATAATATACATAATTTTAATGATGTTGTGGATTAGTAAATCTTAATGTGTACAATATGTGAGTCTATAAAAAAATATTTAAATATTACCAATAATGAATATATTTATAAAAATGATAATAATGTAATGTAATACAATATTAGAGATTATAATTATTACATATATTAATATACACACAAAATTTAAATGAGGAGGCAATAGTTAATTATAAAGATAAATCATGGCTATACCTGGAAAAGTAATGAAAATAAGAACGTAGAGGCTACGCTAAAAGAATTAATGTGTTACAGTATCATGTGAGATGTAAAATTCAAAATCTATATATATTATACAAAGATGCTAATAAACTGTCTACAAGAGTGTAGGGAGTGATAATTGAAGTTTGAGGTAAACATGAGCCATATTTAAAAAAAATAAAAAATAAAACTAGATTATTATTGATGAATTTTAGCATAATTATAAAAATGCATAAAACTAAAATATGATAGTTATTATTAACTAAGACTAACAAGTTATCCACAAATTCTGTGTGTATAATGTTGATAACTTTATTACAAAGCAAAAAGCACACTGATTTGTGTGCTTTTTAATTACATTTTAGCATGTATGGTTATAATTTAATTTAAAATTTAGATATGTTCAATATTTTGAAGCATTCTCAGTTTTAATAGAATCAGAAATTAGATTGTTAATACCTAATAGTTCACTTTTAGATAAGTATCTCCATTTTCCAATGGGCAAGTTAGCTATAGAAACATTCATAATTCTAAGTCTTTCAAGCTTTATAACATTGTAAGATAAATATTCACACATTCTTCTTATTTGACGGTTGAGTCCTTGTGTTAAAATTATTTTAAAAACATACTTGCTTTCTTTTTTTACAAAACATTTTTTGGTGATGGTATTAAGAATAGCTATTCCGCTTGACATTTTTTTTATGAAATCTGGAGAAATAGGTTTGTCTACAGTAACAATATATTCTTTTTCATGGTTGTTACCTGAACGTAAAATTTTATTTACAATATCTCCATCATTTGTTAGAAATATGAGTCCCTGAGAAGGTTTATCAAGACGGCCAATAGGGAAAATTCTTTTTGGGAAATTTATAAAATCTATAATATTTCCATTAACCTTACGTTCTGTAGTGCAGGTTATTCCAATAGGTTTATTGAATGCTATATAAATTAATTCTTCTCTATTTTTTAAGGGCTTACCACTTATTTCGATGTAATCTGAGCAAGATACTTGAGTGCCAAGTTCAGGTATTTTGCCATTTACGGTTACGGCTCCTTGACCAATCATCTTATCAGCCTCTCGCCTAGAGCAAAATCCTGTCTCGCTTATATATTTATTCAACCTAATTTTTGATGCATTATTTTCATACTGCTCAGTAATATTTATCTCTTTTTTATTGTGAATTCTCTTCATTACACACCTTCCTTTGAAATTATAAAGTAAAATTAAGGGGGGTAATTTAAATTAAATATATTTAGTTAGTTACGGCTTGTCCATCGTTATTTAATAAAACCTTAAAATTATGTGTGCCAGCATATCTATTAAATTCAGTTAAGTTAATAGGTATTTTGTCTTTATTGCCAGAAACAGCTATATAAATTGGATAACCATCATCTGCATGTGCTTTTGTTAAGTATTTTTGCTTAATAGATTCATCTAAAATTAATTTTAATGCATCCTCTAAGGATTTATGCTCTAAAGATAGAATTTGTTTCAATTTATTGCCTTTGGAGTCAATGCCTTCAACATTTGTAATTTCGTTCGAGCCGTTTACATCCATCTTTAGAGAACAATTCATGTCTACTATAACAGAATAATTATATCTATTATCAAAATATAATTTCCTTATTAAAAATAAAAGTAATAAAATACAAACAGTTACTAATATATATTTCCAAATGTTAGCGCGTCTAAATTCTTCACCAGCATATAGCTCACCTATTACAGGTTCAGCAGTATGTTTTTCAAGAGTAACAAATTCTTTGTTTGCGGTTATGATATAGACTTTATCTTTTTCAACATTGATTATTTTACCAGCTTTTCGCATAAGGGCACTCCTTTCATATAATGATAGGTAGTTATTTTAGCTTATGATACGGCCATGAGTGTAACACTGAATTTCAATTAATATTATAACATATAATTCTTATAATATAGGAGAAAGCAATCTTGAAATAGATTCTTTAAATTTGACAATAAAGCTTCTATTAATATATTTTTCTAATGTTAACTCATTACAAAATTTTAAATCGTCCATAAAAAAATTATCTAAATCAGAGGTTATTTTTTTATCATAAATAAAAGCATTAATTTCAAAATTTAAAGTAAAGCTTCGAATATCTAAATTAGCAGTACCGACAGAACTTATAGATTGGTCAATAGAAAGAAATTTACTATGAAGAAATCCCTTAGTATAGGTATAACATTTGACACCAGACTCAAGTAACTCTCCCATATAAGACGTAGAGGCCCAGTATACAAATGGATGATCTGGTTTACTTGGTATAATTATACGTACATCTACTCCAGACAAGGATGCTATTTTTAGGGCTTCGAGTATACTATCATCTGGAATAAAATAAGGAGTCTCTATATAAATATTTTTTTCAGCCTTACTAATCATTTTTAAATAGCCGTTTTTAATAGAATTCCAGGTGGAGTCAGGACCACTTGAAACTATTTGAAGACCAGTTTTGCCGATTTGAGTTCTATGAGGAAAATACTTGTTATCAAAAATTGAATCTTCATTGGCAGCAAATCTCCAATCCATTAGGAAGTGAAGTTCCATGGCATCTATTGCATCTCCTTGTATGAATAGATGTGTATCTCTCCAAAATCCGAATTTTTTTGAAAGCCCTAAATATTCATCACCAATATTAAAGCCACCTATAAAGGCATATTGCCCATCAATAGTGCATATTTTACGATGATTCCTAAAATTAACTCTAAGATTTATATAAGGAACAAAGGGGGGGAAGAAACAAGCAACTTTCCCACCGGCTTCAATTAAAGGAGAAAAGAAACACTTATGCACCTTTAGGCATCCCATACCATCATAGAGCAATTTTACTTCTACTCCTTCCCCAGCCTTTCTACATAGTATTTCAAGAATAGTTCCTCCTAGATTATCATTTTGGAATACATAATACTCCATATGAATATATAATTTTGCATTTTCAAGACTTTTTTTAAGTTGGTCGAATTTTGATTTACCATCTGTAAAGATAGTTACGTGGTTATTATTAGTGTAAAAGGAATTGTCACTGCAAAGATTAAGTTTCATCATATCAGAATATTTACTTAAAAATGGGTTAGTTTTAGTCAAATATTTATCATTTAAAAATTCTTTTTGTTTATTGATAATTGAAGTAAGATTTTCTTTTTCTTCTTTTTTGAGTGCAAATAATTTTTTCCTTTTCAAATTTTGACCAAGAAATAAATATAGAATAAATCCTATGCTAGGTAGAAATAGTAATACCATAAGCCAAGTCCAAGTGCTTGCAGGATTTTTGCGTTCGAGAAATACAACTGCAAAAGCGAAGAGGATATTTATTACAAATAATAAATTAAAAAAACGTAATAATAGTTCACTTCCAACCATATGAGCCTCCAAATAATTTGTCTTATATTATAATGATAGTATACATATAAATGCTAATAAAAAAACAGTAAAAATATGTAATAATTAATAATTTACTCATTTAAATAATATTTTTTTAATAAAAAAAATATTATTTAAGTTTTATAATTTATATTATTGAAGAAATAGGGAGTTTTATGGTATAATGATAGTAAACTTCTAAAATTGATTCTTGGTTAAGATATTAAAAAATAAAATTAAATACTAGGTCAAACTCTAAAATAGAAAGTAGGATAAATAATAAATATGAGAAATATAAAAATTGTAATAGAATATGACGGTACTAGATATAAAGGATGGCAGAGACTTGGAGATAGTGATAATACAATTCAGCACAAAATAGAGTCTGTTCTAAGTAAGATGGCTGGAGAAAACATTGAAATTACTGGTTCTGGAAGAACAGATGCAGGAGTACATGCAACAAACCAAGTAGCGAATTTTAGAACAGAATGTACAATGCCAGTACATAAAATGCGTAGTTATTGTTATGAATATTTACCAGAAGATATTGTAGTAAAGACAGTTGAAGAAGTTGACCCTAATTTTCATGCTAGATATAATGCTAAGGTTAAAAAATATATATATAATATTTGCAATAATAGAGCGCATGATGTATTTACCAGAAAATATGATTATCATGTGCCACTATCTTTAAATATTGAAAAAATGAGAAAAGCATCCGAATTTTTAATAGGTGAGCATGATTTTCAAAGTTTTACAACACTTAAAACCAAGAAGAAATCTACTATAAGAACTATTTTTACAATAAATTTCGAAAATAATGATGGAAATATACAAATTAGTATTCAGGGAAATGGATTTATGAAAAATATGGTAAGAATAATAGTTGGAACACTTATTGAAGTGGGACTTAGCGAGCGAGATGAAAATGGAATTAACGACATTCTTGATAAAAAAGAAAGAAAATATTCAGGACACATTGCACCTGCTAAAGGCTTATTTTTAGAGGAAGTTAATTATTAAAAGCTTCTAAAATTTTAGTGTAAAAGTGGCACATAAGTACAAACTTATGTGCCACTTTTATTTTTTTATACCTAAATATCAAAAATCACAGTATGCCTAAATATTAAAAATTACAGTATACCTTCATTTTTTAATATATCTTCAATTTCATCAACTTTTCTAGAAAGATTATAAAAGCTTTCTTTTAATATATTATTTTTAAGAGGAGTTTCCTTTATAGTTTTCTCTAAGGCATCTATAGTATCTAGTGCATCATCAATGCCCTTTTGGGCTAGTTTAAGATTATCTTGTTTCATTATTAAATCTCCTTTAACTTATGTTATTTTATAAATATACTTAAGGAACTTTCATAGAATTAACTTTTCTTATTTTTACGAATTTTATTTTTGACATCCCTTAAAATAGAATCTAAACCTTTAAATTTTAAGTCAGGGAATGCTTTTATAAGTCTTGAATAATCAGGACATTTTTTAATAAATAAAGAATCATATTTTATTTTCAATTCTTTTATAATATTCTCAATGTCAGATTTTTTCTTGCTCATTTTAATTTCGGCACTTTCGATCAACTGATCCAATTTAATTTTTAATTCTGGTATGTTTTTAGTATTCCCTAAATTAAATTTAAAATCTGAAAGTTTGTCAGTCAATTCCAAATATGCCGTATTTAATTGGGTTAAAAGGGATCTTAATTTAAATATTGTGATTACAGTAATTATAAAGTCAACAATGAAATATAAGAGTATAATATAAAAAAGTATTAGGCCTAGTTTAGTGGGTACTGAATTCACTATGTAAATAATATAGGGATGAATTACCTTTAAAATTAATATTGAAATGAATCCCCATATTATTGAGAAAGATAAACATATTCTTCCGTGAATATTGTAGGGCTTATCACTGTAATCCCACCAAGTACTATTAAAAGCAGTTTCTAAAACATAACCTGTTATATACTCGAGAGTAGAAGTTAAAAATACCGAACCTAAAAAAAGAAAGATGTAATTTGCTTCAAAAGGTTTCAGTAAAACAATAATTGACAAAGTGGCAAAACCATAAATGGGGCAAAAGGGACCGTGAAGGAAGCCACGATTAACGAATTCTCTTTTGATAATTGTAGTATATACTGTTTCAAGACACCAGCCCATAAAAGAATATATAATAAAAAAATAAAAAAGTGTATATGCACTGGAATTTAGTAGACCCATATTAATCATATATTAACTCCCTTTTCTAATGGTTATAGTATATTAACAAGAAAATGATAACACAAAAAGTGTTTTTTTTATAGTAAATGAAATGAATAAAATATTAATATATGCAATTTTATAGAAATAGCTACATATATATTAATGAAACGACGATAATTTAATTTGAATTCTAGGGGGGAATATATGATAAATATTATCTGGTTTTTAATTTTATCATTAGGAATAATCGTTGGAATTATTACGGGGAAAGGAGAAATTGTGTCAAAGGCAGTTGTTTCATCAACAACTGGTGCTGTTGAATTAGTCATGGGTCTCCTTGGAATGATGTGTCTTTGGTGTGGGATAATGAAAATTGCTGAAAAAAGTGGATTAACAAATAATTTGGCAAAGTTACTTAGGCCAATCTTAAGAATTTTATTTAGAGGAGCTGGAAGAAATCAGAAGGCAATGTCTAGTATAACTATGAATTTAACAGCTAATATGATGGGACTATCTAATGCCGCTACTCCTTTTGGAATAAATGCTATGGAAGAGATGCAGAAAGATAATAAAGAAAAAAGTACAGCTAGTAATGATATGGCTCTATTTTTAGTTTTGAATGCTGCGTGCATTCAGGTTCTACCTACAACGGTGATATCTATAAGAGCAGCATATAATTCTCAAAATCCAGCAATCATTATAATTCCTGCTATAATTGCAACTGGAACGGCTGCAGCATTAGGTATAATATACTGTAAAATTTTGCAAAAATATTTTTAATGACATTTCAGAAGTCGTCAATGCATCGTCTGCAAAGCTGTTGCAGCGACCCAGGAGATGATTTAATGAAAGAATATACTAATATAAATATTAATTTCGGGGTAGGTGCAATAGGGTGATTTTAGGTAATTTAGTGTCTTATGTCTTAAAGGGAATAATTCCAATTATTATTGTACTCGTAGTGCTATATGGAGTTATTATGAAGGTAAAGGTATATGAGTGTTTTGTTGAAGGGGCGAAGGACGGAATAACTATTTGTCTAAAAATTTTTCCATACCTTTTAGCTATGATTATAGCTGTTAATGTATTTAGAGCTTCTGGGGTTTTAGATTTTTTTATTTATTTAGTAAAACCAATTGTCAAGTTTATTGGGCTTCCAGCAGAACTTGTTCCTTTAGTCTTAATAAAACCTCTCTCAGGAAGTGGAGCTTTAGGCGTATTTACTGATATAATAAAGCAATACGGACCAGATAGTTATATAGGATGCGTTGCATCTATAATAATGGGATCAACAGAAACTATTTTTTATACATTGACGGTTTATTTTGGAGCGGTAGGCATAAAGAATATCAGGCACACATTAGTAGCTGCAATACTAGCGGATATTACTGCAGTAATAATGGCAGTTAATCTAGCTAAGTTTTTCTTTTGATTTTATTTTAGGAAAAGAGAATATTTGGTTAAATAAAGTTATAACATTTATTGTAAAAAAATGGGATATGTGTTAATATAATTGTGTATACATTATTACGTTCTAACAAGTTAATATGATAATAAACTGTAGACAAAATGTATTAATATATGGAAGATAACAAGTTAGATATTGTTATTTTTTATATGAGAAGAACGAGGAGGATGAGATATGATTGAAATTACCGCAGTGAATAAGAGTTACAACGGTAAAAATAAGGCTGTAGACAATTTAAGCCTAACCATAAGGGATGGAGAAATATTTGGTTTTTTAGGCCCAAATGGAGCGGGGAAAACTACAACAATAAAAATGATTACTGGAATATTAAGCCCAGATAGTGGAAGAATAAATATCAACGGAATTGATATAGAAAAAGATGATTTAGAGGCTAAAAAACAATTTGGGTTTGTACCGGATAATCCTGACATGTTTTTAAGACTTAAGGGAATTGAATATTTGAATTTTATGGCAGATATTTATGAGGTTTCTAGTGAAATTCGAAAAAAGAGGGTAGAAACATTATCCAATAGATTTGAAATGAGTAATGCACTAACAGATCAGATTCAGAGTTATTCCCATGGTATGAGGCAAAAAATAATTATAATGGGAGCACTTATCCATGAACCAGAAGTTTGGATATTAGATGAGCCAATGACAGGTCTAGATCCAAAATCTTCATATGTTTTGAAAGAAATGATGAGAGAACATGCAAGTATTGGTAAAAGTGTGTTTTTTTCAACTCATGTTTTAGAAGTAGCTGAGAAAATATGTGATAGGGTTGCTGTAATAAACAAGGGGAAAATGTTATTTTGTGGGACGCTAGAAGAACTAAGGAAACATTTTAAAGCTAGTGGGTCCCTTGAGAAAATATTCTTGGAGATGACAGAAAATGAGTAAATTTATAGCTTTAACTAGAATATTATTAAAAACAGGAACGCAGTCATCTAATAGCAAGAAAAACAAAAATGGGATAAAAGGAATTTTACTTGGACTGCTTTTAATCATAGCACTCATGCCTATGGCAATAGGATTTGGAAAATTTTTATCAGAGGCATATGATGGGTTACATGCTATTGGTCAAGAAGCAGTTATATTGGGTTTTGGATTATCTGTTGTTAGCATTGTTATTTTCTTCTTCGGAATTTTTTATGCTATGGGTATATTTTACTTTTCTATGGATGTGGAAAATCTATTGCCATTACCATTTAAACCTTGGCATATTATGGGGGCTAAATTTACTGTAGTGTTAATTTATGAATACCTCACAGAGGTTATATTTTTTGCTCCCACACTAATTTCTTATGGTATAAAAAGTAGTGGAGGCGTATTATATTATATTTATGGAGTTATTATCTTTCTACTATTGCCTATAGTTCCTTTAGTAATTGCATCTATAATTAATATGATTATTATGAGATTTACTAATATTGCAAAAAATAAGGATAGGTTTAGATTATTCGGTGGGATTATAGCTATGTGTTTTGGTGTAGGAATCAATATATATATCCAAAGATTCTCGCAAGATGTAAGTCAATCAGCAATAACTGAAATGTTTGCAAAGGGAAATAACTCGTTACTCTCTTTGGCAACAAGAATATTTCCTAGTACTAAGATAGCTGTTAATAGCCTTATTAATACTACTAATATTCACGGTTTTATTAATTTGATTTTATTTATAATAATAGCAGTAGTTGCATTAATTATATTTATTATGTTAGGTGAATCATTGTATTTTAAAGGGGTTATGGGGGTATCAGAAACGACATCAAAGAGGAAATCTCTTAGTAATTTTGAGCTTATAAAAAGTACATCTCAAAATTCTTCACTGAAAATATACATATTAAAAGAATTAAAGATTTTATTTAGGACACCAATTTATTTTATGAATTGTGTTCTTATGAATTTTCTATGGCCAATATTTTTTCTTATACCAGCTTTCACACAAAAGGGCGGTGGGTCGCAACTTAGGGCAATAACCGATTTTTTACAAGATGGCAGAAGCACAGGCATAGTATTAGGTGTTTTCTTTGCATTTATGGTTTTTGCATCGAGCAGTAATTCAATTTCAACTACGGCAATATCAAGAGAAGGCAAAAATTTATATATATTAAAATATATACCTATGAAATATAAGCAGCAGCTAATGGCAAAGATATTATCAGCAGTGGTTTTAGGAATAGCGGGTATGATTATGGTAAGTATACTTGGCATAATACTACTTAGAATATCATTAGGTCTACTTTTATTATTGCTTATTGTTGGTGTCGTGGGAATATTACTTACATCTTTCATAGGAATATTTATTGATTTAAATTTTCCAAAGCTACAGTGGAATACAGAACAAGAGGCAGTTAAACGTAACTTTAATGTGATTATTAGTATGATTATTTGTTTAGCTTTGGGAGGGCTTACGGTATTTATAATTATAAAGTTTGAAATAACTAAATGGTTCGCTTTTACCTTAATATTAGTAGTGTATGGTTTTCTAGATATAATTCTATATTACCTTTTAGGTACAAAAGGCGTAGAAATGTTAAGGAGAATAGAGTAACTGATTATAAAAATATACTCAAAACAAGTATATTTTAAAAAAATTAGGACAAAATTATTGACATAGTGATTTGTTTGCAATACAATTATTCTAATAAATGCAATGATGAGAAGAGTAATAAGACTAAATGTTAAAAGAGAACTGAGATGGTGAAAATCAGTAGCATGATAGCTTATGAACATGGCCTTTAAGCAGATTATCTGAGTAAAACATTTAAAAGTTTATTTTTAAAATAGACTTTTCTATAAATTTATAAAGATGATACGGGAGCAACCGTTATATTGACAGGTGATGATGGTCACCTAGTGAGATCTTTATAGTGATGTAATGATGAAGTAGAGTGGTAAAACGTTAAATACGTCTCTAAACAGAATATTTTTTCTGTTTAGGGACTTTTTTTATTTTTCAGGAAATAATTAATTCTAGTTTATTATAAGGTAGCTAAGGCGTTTAAAAAAATTAATATTATAAAAAAATTGATACGAAAGGCAGGAGAAAACTATGACTAAAAAAACTTTTTATATTACTACACCAATTTATTATCCATCAGCAAATCTACACATTGGGAATACATATACAACAGTATCTGCGGATGCAATTGCTAGATTTAAAAGGCTTACAGGTTATGATGTAATGTTCTTAGCAGGAACAGATGAGCATGGTCAAAAAATTCAAAGAATAGCCCAGGAAAAAGGAGTTACTCCAAAAGAGTATGTAGACAAAGTAGTAGCGGGTATACAAGAATTATGGAGTATTATGGATATAAGTTATGATAAGTTTATAAGGACTACAGACGATTATCATAAAAAGGCTGTTCAAAAACTATTTAAACAGCTGTATGATCAAGGGGATATATACAAAAGCGCATATGAAGGTTGGTACTGTACTCCTTGTGAATCCTTTTGGACAGAAACTCAGGCAGTAGATGGAAAGTGTCCTGATTGTGGAAGACCAGTCGAGAAGGCTAAGGAGGAAGCATACTTTTTCAAAATGTCAAAATATGCCGATAGACTTATAGAATATATTGGAGCTCATCCAGAATTTATTCAGCCAGAATCAAGAAAAAATGAAATGTTAAATAACTTCTTAAGACCTGGCCTTCAAGATTTATGCGTTTCAAGAACAACCTTTGATTGGGGAATACCAGTAGAATTTGATCCAGGTCACGTTATATATGTATGGGTAGATGCCTTGTCTAACTATATAACTGCACTTGGATATAATGGAGAAGATACGTCTCTTTTTGAAAAATATTGGCCAGCGGATGTGCACTTAATAGGAAAAGATATATTAAGATTCCATACAATATATTGGCCAATAATGCTCATGGCATTAAATTTACCTCTTCCAAAACAGGTATTTGGTCATGGTTGGCTTCTTATTGATGGTGGAGTGAAAATGTCAAAATCTAGAGGAAATGTAATAGATCCAGTAATATTAGTTAATCACTTTGGAGTGGATGCTGTAAGATATTATTTGCTTCATGAAATACCATTTGGTTCTGATGGAATATTTACTAATGAAATATTCATAAAGAAAACAAATTCAGACTTAGCTAATGATCTAGGAAATTTATTATCAAGAACAGTAACAATGATAGAAAAATATTTTGATGGGATTATTCCAGCGGTATCAGAAAAAGCTGATGTTGATAATGAACTTATAGAACTGGCTCTTTCAATTCCAGGTAAGGTAGAAAGGGCTATAGATGATCTTAAAATTCCTGAAGCACTTGATCATGTTTGGGCACTTATTAGGAGGACTAACAAGTATATAGATGAAACTTCGCCTTGGGTCCTTGGAAAAGATGAATCTCAAAAGGGAAGATTAGGCACAGTATTATATAATTTAGTGGAATCTTTAAGAATGACATCAGTACTAATATCAGCATTTTTGCCAACTACCAGTAAGAAAATAAATGCTCAAATTAATACTGATGTGACTACATGGGATAGTTTGACATCTTTTGATGGAACAATACCTGGAACAAAAGTTAATAAAGGTGATGTGATGTTCCCAAGAATAGACGTAGAAGCTAAAATAGAAGAGCTAGATGTACTTGTAGAAGCGCAAAGAAAATTAACAAGGAAACCAGTTATGGAGCCTATAAAAGAAGAAATTACTATTGAGGACTTTGATAAAATAGATATGAGAGTAGTTAAAGTATTAGAATGCAAGCTAATGAAAAAATCTAAAAAGCTTCTTAAACTGAAGGTAGATTTAGGTGGAGAAGTAAGGCAAGTAATTTCTGGAATAGCTCAGCACTATAAACCTGAAGACCTAATTGGAAAGTATGTAGTGTTAGTAGCCAATTTAAAGCCTGTTACATTAAGAGGCGAATTATCACAAGGAATGATAATTGCGTCAGCTACGACTGATGATAGCAAGCTATTTGCGATATCGGTGCCAGGCGAGTTGCCTACCGGAAGTACAGTAAGATAAATTTGGTTTTAAAAGCATGAAGCAAAGTGAGGCAGACTTCATGCTTTTACAATTTAATAAGTGTAGGGTTTTGATAACAATAGAATTATAATAAGTTATTACAATTACTACCAAGAATTATAAGGAGGATATGACTATGAAGTTCTTTATAGGGTCCTTAGTTGGAGCTGTTATTGGGTATATAACCAATTGGTTGGCAATAAAAATGTTATTTAGACCGCACAAAGAGATTAGAATATTTAATATTAAAGTGCCATTTACGCCAGGTCTTATACCAAAGGAAAGGTCGAGGATTGCTAAAAATGTAGGTGAATCTGTAGGTCATCATATTTTAACAAAGGAAACAATTATCAAGTCGTTATGCAGTGAAAATATGAATAATCAATTAGATCTCTGGGTGCAAAACAAGGTAGAAAGTATGAAAAACAGTGAGGATACAGTAGAAAAAAAGGCGAAAGATTTATTAGGAGACGAATACTGTAAAATTATGAAAAATGTTAATAAGAACATTTCTAAATTACTTATAGATTACATAAATGAAGAAGAGGTTAAAAAGGGAATTGCCCAATATACATATGCTCAAATAATGTCTAAACTGGAGGCAAAACCACAAATAATTTCTGAAAGTAAATTATACAATATTATTAAAAATAAATTGCTAGATTCGGCTATTGAGTATAAGGATTCAAAGGATTTTTATAAATCCATTCAGAAAGTATTAAAAGATAATATAGAAAAATTAGTAATTTTAGATAAGAATTTTGGCGAAATTATACCTAAAGGGATAACTAACAATGTAAAAGTATATGTTTATGGGAAAAGATATAATATAGCTATGGAAATAAAAAAAATATTGAAAGAAGAAAAAAACAGTCAAAAATTAAGACAAATTGTAGGTGAAACAATTGGTACTAAGGTAAGTCCCATGGTAGCTATGTTTATGAATGCAGATAGTATTTATGAAAAGGTTGTAGTGGGTATAGATGAATTTTTAGATGACTCAGAAAACCATAATGATATTGCTTTAATTATTAATGATATAATAGATAAACTTCTCAATAATTCAATAAATAGTGTGATTTCTGAATTACCAAAGGAAGGAATACATAACAGCATAGAGCCATTAATCAATTTGCTTACTACAAAAGTTGTAGATGAAAAGCTTATTAGAGATACTTTTAATAAGGTTGAGGATAATTTTAATAATTATATATCTATTGGGGAGCTACTCGAAAAAACAGGAGTAGATTATAAAAATGCAATAGAAGAACTTATAAATAGTCAACTACAAGTAATACTAGAAAGCGATTCTGTTAAAACAAAAATTCCAGAAATAATATCTGTAATAATTAATAGATTACTAAATACGGAGATGAAATCAATATTTAAAGGAAGGAGAGATAAAATATCTCAAACTATGGCTAAGATAGTTAGGGAGTTATACAATAAATTTGTAGCGAATAAGGCCGCTAGCGTTGTTGAAGTGCTAGATGTATCTAAAATAGTTGAAGATAAAATTAATGAATTTGATGTAGCATTCGGAGAGAAGATCATTTTAGAAATTGCTAGTAAAGAGCTTAGAGCCATAACTTGGCTAGGTGCATTACTAGGTGCAATTATGGGGATTCTATCGCCTATATTGGGATCGCTCTAATACATTATATATTAAAAAGCAAAAGTTACTTTCGTGTGAAGGTGACTTTTGCTTTTTGATATAATGTTAATATAGTATTTTGCAAATAGTTTGATATTAGTGATATAATAGCAAACATATATTTGGAATAGGTTAAAGAATTTATAAATAAATAGAAAAGGTGGTGAAAACTGTTATTAAACTTTTTGAGTTATTGGGTTTAAGGCAGTATACAATATGATATTTGATTCACATGCACATTATGATGATGAAGCGTTTAATGAAGATAGAGAAAAGGTAATTAGTGGACTAAATGATAAAGGGGTAATTGGTGTTCTAAATTGCGGTGCGTCGATGGATGGTGCAAGAATGTCAGTAGAACTATCAAAAAAATATGATTTTATATATGCAGCAGTAGGTGTTCATCCCGAATATGCAGATATTGTTAATGATGAAGCTATTTGCGAACTAAGAAAATTAGCGGATAATCCAAAGGTTAAAGCTATAGGAGAAATAGGCCTGGATTATTATCACTCTGAAAACCCAAATAGAGATATTCAAAAGGCAGCGTTTAGACTTCAAATGAAGCTTGCACGTGAACTTAAACTGCCGGTGGTTATCCATGATAGGGATGCGCATAAAGATACTTTGGATATATTAAAAGAATTCCCACAGGTAATTGGCACCGTTCATTGTTTCTCAGGAAGTGTTGAATTTGCAAGGGAGTGCTTAAAGCTCGGATATTATATAGGATTTACTGGAGTTATAACCTTTAAAAATGCAAAAAAAACATCAGACGTTGCAAAAGAAGTACCAATGGACAGGATATTAGTAGAAACTGATTGTCCATATATGGCACCTACGCCTTTTAGGGGAAAAAGAAATCAATCAGATTATATTCAGTACATAATAGAAAAAATATCAGAGATTAAGGGCAAAACCATAGAAGAAATAGAAATAGCAACCACATGTAATATAAAAAAATTGCTAAAGATTAACAAATAGTGTAAGATAGTTGAAGGTTCGGCTTATGGAATAGGTTTACAAGATAATAGCTGTAATTAAAATGATATTATCAACATATGATTGTATTGGTAGATATTATTTTACCAGTTTACCCTCAAGACTGGGTTGCTTAATCTATTATCAAATTATAATTTAATATTGTAATTGTATGCACAATGATTTATTAGCGGTCAAAACTAAGAGTAATGGGTACTGAATTTGACATATTTATTGCTTCAAGGTATAATACCCAAGTACTCTTGACTAAGGGAGGGAATTCTTATAATGAAAAACGTGAAAAATAATATCAAGAACTATTTTTCAAATGGTCCCAAGACAGTTTTTGTAGCGATGCTAGTATTAACATGCATTGCGGTGACTATATTTAATATGAAAAAGGTTATATCTGTTGTTGTTGATGGTAAGTCTATACAAGTTATAACTTTGAAAAGTAATGTTACTCAAATATTAAAAAGTAATAATATAGCACTAGGGGCAAAAGATCAAATAACAGTGAGTTTAGACAGTAAAGTAAAAGACGGAGATAAAATATATATAAAAAAAGCTGTGAATGTTAAGGTAACAGTTGGTGGGAAAGAATACAATATTCAAACAGCTGAGAACACAGTAGGAGATATGCTGAGTGCTGAGAAAATTGTATTAAATAGTCAAGATAAAATTACACCTTTAAAAAGTGATCCACTTAAAGCGGGGCTCACAGTACAAATAACAAGAGTAAATACTGAGACTCGTAAAGAAAACAAAGTGGTAGATTTTGCAACTGAAACTAAGAGCAATAGTGATCTGAAAAAAGGGGTCAAGAAAGTCATTCAAAAGGGTAAAACAGGTCAGAAGGTTATAACTTCAGATATTGTATATGAGAATGGCAAAGAGGTATCTAGAAAGTTAGTTAGTGAAAAAACTAACTCAAATCCTGTTAAAGAGATTATAGCTTTAGGTACTGCAAATATTTATACGCCGTCTCGTGGAGGCGAAATTAATTACACTAAAAAAATGAAGGTTAGGGCAACAGCATATACAGCTGACGTTAGTTGTACCGGCAAAGGGGTAGGTGATCCTGCCTTTGGTATAACGTCCACTGGTAAAAGGGCAACTAGAAACCCTGGTGGTTATAGTACTATAGCTGTGGATCCGAGCGTTATTCCATTAGGAACAAAGCTTTGGATAGAAGGATATGGATATGCAATCGCTGAAGACATAGGTGGGGCTATAAAGGGTAATCATATAGATCTGTATTTCAGTTCCAGTGATGAAATGTGGAATTGGGGAGCGCGAAATATAAACATATATATTGTGAAATAGGGGCAAAAGCTCCTTTTTTTTTGCATTATAGTTCACTATTATTAAGTAAAATGGTATTATAGATAGATAAATAAAAAGAAATACTAAGGAAAATTTTTGATTTTTATGATTATATATAATAAAGAAGATGCCTTAGTTTAGCATAGAATGGAGATAACAATTAATAAGTGTTATCTGCGTGCAGTGTAGAGGTAGGAGGATAATATGATTAAGGAAGTTATAGTAGTCGAGGGAAGAGATGACGTTACAGCGGTTAAAAGAGCAGTCGATGCAGAGCTAATTTCTGTTGGAGGCTTTGGAATTAACGCGAAGGTAATTAATAAAATAAGAGAAGCCCAAAAGAGAAAGGGTGTAATAATTTTTACTGATCCAGACTTTGCTGGGGAAAAAATAAGAAAGATTATATCCAAAAGAGTACCCAATGTAAAACATGCATACATATCTCAAAAGGAAGGTACTAAAGATGGAGATATAGGTGTTGAAAATGCATCGCCTGAGACAATATTAAGAGCTCTTGAAGCTGCAAAATTTGAAGTCCAAGAGAAAAGAAAAGAGTTTGACGTGCAAGATATGATATTTTTTAAGTTGACAGCTGATAGTCATGCTAAGGAAAGACGAGATGCACTAGGGAATGAATTAGGTATAGGATACGGTAACTGCGCACAATTTATAACTAGATTAAACAATTATGGAATTATAAAAGAAGAATTCATAGAAGCTATAGAAAAAATAAACAAGGAGATGAACTATGGAGAATTTGACGATTAGTGAGGTCGTAAAAAAATATGGGTTTAGGTTTAAAAAGGGTTTAGGCCAAAATTTTTTAATAGATTATTCAGTACTGGACGATGTCGTAAATGGAGCAGAGGTTAATGAAGAAGACTTTATTATAGAAATAGGTCCAGGAGTAGGAACATTGACTAGAGAGCTCTTAAAGAGGGCTAAGAGGGTATGCGCCATAGAACTAGATGAAGCGCTTTTGCCGATACTAGAGGACGAGCTTAAAGAATTTGATAATTTTGAGCTTATACATAAGGATGCTTTAAAAGTAGATTTTAATGAATTAATTGGAGATGAGAAATCCGTAAAATTAGTTGCAAATCTGCCATATTATTTAACTACGCCTATAATTGTTAATTTACTTACTGGGGGCTATAATTTTAAATCTTTAACTATAATGATACAAAAGGAAGTTGCGCAGAGGATAGATTCGGAGCCAAATTGTAAAGCTTACGGAGCTTTTTCAATATTAGTTCAGTACTACTGTGACACAAAAATTTTGCGTTTAGTTCCTGCGTCAGCATTTTTGCCGCAACCGAAGGTAGAATCTATTGTAATTAGACTGGATAGGTTAAAGGAGCCCAAAGTTAAGGTGAAAGATGAAGTCTTATTTTTTTCTATAGTAAGAAAATCTTTTAATATGAGACGTAAAATTCTGTGGAATTCTGTTAAAGATATAGGTATTGGTAAAGAAGATTTACTAAAATGTTTTGAAAGAGCAAATATTGATCCTAAAAGGAGAGGCGAGACTTTATCACTTCAAGAGTTCGCAAATCTTTCGGATGAAATAGGACTTGTAAAATAAATTTTCAGATGTTGTTCATTTTTTATTACATACTTCATATATTATAATGAATAAGTTTTATATGGAGGTAAATGCAGGTGACACCTAAAAAAAATTATAGTAGGTACTTTATTATATTACAAGAAGACGAAAAAGGCTATTCTTTAGAATCAGATAAAACTCCCTCAGGTTACGCAAAGCTCGAAATGAAAAACAGTAAATGTAAGATTTCATACTATGTTCAGAACTTAAAGAAGGAAAAGCAACCTTATTACATGGTATTAATATGTGGTAAAAAAGACGTAAATAAGATTATAAAAGTCGGCAAATTGAACATAGACGATCATGGTAGGGTAGACATTTTTTATGAATATGACATGGACAATATAGCAGATACTGCTATATCTTCTGAAAAAATTATTGGAGCTGCAATTGTAAAGTTTTTAGATGCAAATGTAATTTCAATAATGAGTGGGTTTTCAACAACTGATAAACCTAATGATTGGAAAAATTATAAATTAGCTGATGCTAACACGGAAAAGAAAGAAACAAGAACAGAGGAAGTTATTAATGAATTCGATGAATATGAACAAAATATTGAATTAATTAAAGTCAAAAGTAATGACCAAGTTGAACATGTAAATGAGAAGACAGACACTGAGAAAAGAGTTAAAGATGAAAATGTTGAACTCTTGGAAACTCAAGAGAATGTAGTTGAGAAAGAAGTCAAAGAAGAAGTCAAAGAAGAAGATGCTATGAAAAGAGTTAAAGTAGAGAATGCTGAACATTTGGAAAAACAAGAGAATATACCGGGGGAAGATGAAAAAGAAACAGATGAAGAGAAAAGAGTTAAAGCTGAAATATCGGAACAATTAGAGGAAGAAATAGAAGTTGATAAGCAGGAAGAAGATTTTGAGGCTAATAGACATAAGAATAAAAAACAGTATAAAGAAAACTATCCCAAAGGTAATATGGGGAATTTCTTCAAGGTAGTAGCTCAAGATTTTGAGGAGGTTCCTAATTTCTCTAAGGAGATTAAATGGTGCAAGTGGTATAAGGTACCTGTTCATAACTTAGAGAATATGCATAACCTCCACGATTATAACAAATATACAATAGTCTATTATCCTATGATTCGTTATTATCCGTATATTAGAAATCACAAATCCTTTATGCTTGGATATAAATGTGACTCAGGTGGGGAAATGAAATATATTGTTTATGGAATACCTGGAAGCAAAGCGAAAGCTCATCAACCTTATGGTGGGAAAACTGGTTTTGTAACTTGGATTTCAGATAATAATTCAGATAATAATAATAATAATAATGATAATGAAGAAATGGGACATTGGTTAATGTTTTATGATTTTAAAAATTCTACAATTGTTGTCCCTATAAAAAAATAATACAGATAAAATTAGATGCGAGGCTATATAAATTAGACTCACATCTAATTTTTTTAATATTTCTGTACTAATTGTCATATAGTATATTAATATTAATATGTGGAGGGGTACATTGAAGAGGGGTACAATGAAGGTTATATTTATAAACAGAAAGAGAGTTGGAATTGTAGTGATAATTTTCGGACTTATGATTACACTTTTGGGGATATCAAAACAATTCGATGACAATTTAAAAACTACCATTCTAGTGGAAAATAATATTAATTTGCTTAATAATTATGTGGTTTTAAATGGAAAAGCGAGCTATAAATTGCCTGATGGGTGGACAACAAAAGAAAAAAAAATTTCTGGTGATGAGATTATGTACCACAACGATTTCCAATCAGCAGATGCAATAATTCATGGATTTGCAGAAGTGTGGAAAGGTAGAGGGGATTTAAAATCATTTTTAGATAAGAGTAAAAACATATCACAAGAGCAAAATGAAATTAAGGATTACAAAATAGAAAAGTCTACTATAAACGGGGGAAAATCATATTTAGTTCAATACTCAATAAATGCAACTGGTGATAATTGGTACAAGGCATATGAATATTTTATTGATAATGGAGAAAAATTTTATAGATTTTCATTTTTTACAAGAAATGTAAACTTCAAAGAGACTTATGTAGCTATTTTTGAAAGTATAGTTGAGACACTAAAAATTCACTGAAGTGGAACGCACTGCTGCGTTTTGCATGCGGTTAGGGCGTTTTTTAGAGAGTTTTCAGGTGAGAGGGGTAGATTGCTTCTATTAGCATTTTATTGTGCTAGAGGACCTAGATTAAGGATATGTAGGTGAATAATAAAAAGCTGTATTTAAAAAAATACAGCTTTTTATTATTAAAAAAAATCTACCATTTTATTGTTAAGTATATTAGTAGGAGTTCCAATACTTAAATCAACAGTATCCCCTGTTTTTGAATTTTTAGGTAAACGGCCGATACTTACGTCAATCGTAGTTCCATCTAAGAAATTTATAAAAGCATCTGTATTATTCATATCTATTATTTTACCAAACATTATAAAAACATCCTTTCATAAAGAAATAAAGAGACCTTATTATAGTTTTAGCAAAGAGCACTATAATATTCATGAAAGTAATGATTTATACTGTATTATACAAAACCAAAAATACTGTGGATGTTACATATAAACTAAAAAAACCCATCACAAAGTGATAGGTTTTTTTTTCTATAATTAATTTATATTATAGATTAACTAAAATTTGAATTATAATCTAGTAACGTTTGAAGCTTGAGGGCCTCTAGCGCCAGTAGTTATTTCAAATTGAACTTGTTGTCCTTCTTCTAAAGATTTATATCCATCACCTTGAATAGCTGAAAAATGTACGAATACATCCTCTTCTCCTTCTACTGATAAAAACCCAAACCCTTTTTCTGAATTAAACCATTTAACTGTACCTGTTTTCATATAACTTTCCTCCTGAATAAAAAAATTTGTAACATTTGTAACATAACTATTATGATACTACACTTTAGCAGATTTTTAAATAGTTTTTTGAAAAAAAATAATATTTTTAATTTATTTATATTATTTTATTGCTAAAACACATGTAATTTTGTTGTATTCTATACCATTACGCTATGAAATATTACATTTATGGTATAAAAATTTAAAAAATACTATATTTACTGCTGCAAATATCAACTATAATTTAATATTTTAACAGAGAGAGATTCTGTTATTTCATCATTAATTGTCAAGGCATTGCTATCGATCTTAGACGCATTTTTCATATACATAAGGAATGTTTCTACCCCGTCAAGGGGAAGCGAAACTTGGGAAGTTTTATAGTGCATTGGAAAAACCATTTTGGGATTTATTTTTTTAGTAACCTCTGATGCTTCTTTTCCATTAATTGTATAATTACCACCTACTGGAATAAACAATATATCTACATCTCCAATAGCTTCAATATCATTGTTTGTTAGAGTGTGGCCTAAATCTCCTAAGTGACATAAGGTATACCCATCCATTCTAAAAGTAAATATTATGTTATCACCGCGTTTGGCACCTTTATCTTTGTCATGATAGGAGGGGGTACCTTTTATGTATATATCATCTAGATTGAACATGCAGGACTTATCTATGATTTTAAAATTGACTTTTAGCTCTCTGGTATAATTATGATCAAAATGATTATGACTTATAGTAACGATATCCGGATTACCTTTATAAACTTCATATCCAACAGTGGCATCAAATGGATCCGTTAAAAGTTTCCTGCCTTTAGAATCTTCCAAAAGAAAGCATGAATGTCCGAGCCAAGTTATTTTCATTTGAATTCTCCTTTTATTAAAATTATAAAAAAAACCACCTCAATAGTATTTTTACAATTGAGGTGATTTATTCATAAGTTTAATAAAAAGAGAATTTTAGTTTTTATTAAATATCCAACAAATTCTTTTTATAATTAGAATAATAAAGCCTAAGTTCTTCAATTTGTGCATCTAGTTGTATCTGCAATGTTGAAAGTTCTTCGTAGTTTTCAACGTTAGTTGCCTCTTTTATTTTAGTAAATAGGCTGGTCTTAGAATAAGTGTCTTTCATAAGAGAATGTCTAAGATCATTAATTTTCTGCCAATTTGCCAAATCTAAATCTAAAGCTTTTTCAGCAGTATGAATCATTTTGAAATTTCTAATTTCTTCTGCATAATTGTGTAACAATCTATTATTTATCTCAGTAACCCATCTAGAGGTTATTGCCATTCTGAAACTATTTATTATGCTAGTAGTAAATGCACCATGAGCTTTAAGAACCTCAAGTTTATCTGGATATGCATCTAATGCACTAACATTATCGTAAACAGTTTTAGGAGCTTTTCCAAAATACGCTGCTCTCTCTTCTTCTGTATAGAATTCAAATACATCTTCTTCACTTCTGTAAGCTCTATCTTTTTCTAAATAAGCACTGTCGTCTCCGGGTGCTTTAGATAACTCTTTTAGAAGGTCATCTTCAGATTTATCATTTGTAATGGCATATGATATTCCGTCAAGCATTGCCATATATAAAGTAGATAAAGCTAGGTAAGTATTAGTATGTGGATTTGGAGCTCTAAGTTCAAACCTTGTAGCAAGAGGCTTATCAAGGTCTCTTATAAGTGCTAAAAGTATAGATCTATTTCTAGATGGAACATCTACACTGTGACCAAGTGAAGTTACTATACAAATAGGAGCTTCAAAACCAACTTTTAATCTTCTTAAAGAATCATT
>Ga0209125_1000674_pt1 | contig 40871 bp, 28 predicted proteins | sample BarGraIncub1131A_FD_184503 | JGI IMG/M metagenome (GOLD analysis project Ga0209125, IMG submission 184503) | Arctic peat soil microbial communities from Barrow, Alaska - Barrow Graham LP Incubations 11-31A (SPAdes) (version 2) | ecosystem: Environmental > Terrestrial > Soil > Wetlands > Peat... | reverse complement strand
GGGGTTGCCGTTTGAATGGCCAAATCATCCCGTATCTGGGCAATCCGGCAGAAATGGCTGCCTCCCTGAATCTGATTCAGTATGGTATCGTCATTTTTGGCGAAATCGGCCTTGTTTGGCTGAGTTACTGGCTTTTCAAACGCTTTTTCCCCATAGTGGGCAGTCGGCGAAAACCGGAACCGTTAAAAAAAATCCCCATCCTGTTGTTTCTGACAGGAGCGTTGTTGTTGCCCATCCGTGGCAGCTTGAATACGTCACCGCTAAATTTCAGCAGTGTTTGTTTCAGCCAAAAATTGTTTGCCAACCAGGCAGCCTACAATTTCTTTTGGTCGTTCAGTTACGCGCTGCTGAACAATACGACCAACACCATTCCGGTGCATTATATGGATATGAAAACAGCTGAAACGGAGTTGAAGGGAGTTACAGCATTAAGCCAATTTCCGGCGCCCCAATACATTCACAGCAACCAACCGATCAACGTCATTCTGGTCATTCTGGAATCGTTTTCGAACAAACTCATCGAACCGCTTGGTGGTTTGAAGGGTGTTACACCGAGAATTAACGGGTTCTGCCGGGAAGGATTGATGTTCACTTCGTTTTATTCCACGGGAATCCGATCGGATAAAGGAATTTCCTCCTTGCTGGCTTCCTATCCGGCGCTGCTGAAATCGTCGTCTGTGCTCTTGTACCCGGACAAGATGAAGAAACTGGATTTGCTGCCAACCCATTTTTCTGAACGTGGATACGACATGTCCTTTTATTATGGAGGGGATCCGGATTTCTACAATCAAAAAATGTTGATCATGCAATCCGGCATCCGTAAAATGGTGAGCAGGGGCTCGTTCCCTATAGGCGTTTCCACGATGCAAAAATGGGGCGCTCCGGATGGGTACGTTTTTGACAGAGCGTTTAAGGACTTGGACAAGAAGGTGAAACCCTATTTCAGCATTGTATATACGCTGAGCAGTCACGAGCCTTTTGATGTGCCGAATTATGAGAAAATTCCTGGAAAAGGTGGTCTGGAAATGTACCTGAATTCGGTTTACTATACCGACCAATGCCTGGGTAACTTCATTGACAAGCTGAAAAGTCGTCCGAACTGGAAGAATACGTTGGTGATCATTACCGCTGACCATACTTCCAGGGAACCTGGCCCAACAACGGTGGAGGAACCGGCAACGTACCGGATACCGATGTTGTGGATCGGTGGCGTGGTGGATTCAGTTAAAGTGGTGAACAACATTTGCATGCAGACCGATTTGGCTCCGACGTTGATTCAGCAGATGGGTTGGAAAATGAAACCGACGATGTTTGCCAAGAATATATTTGGTCCCAGGCAGTATGCCTTTTATTACCGCGATGCCGGATGGGGTTTCGTTTCTCCCGAAATGGCTTACTACAATGACCTGGAACTCGGGAAGCAGACGTTTTTTTACGGTGCGGATGCGGCGAAGAAGGACTCGCTGATGCGTTTTGCCAAAGGCTTCACGCAGTATTTGCACGAGGATTTCCTGAAAAAATAGACCTAGGCCAGTTTCTCCAAGACTTGCATCAGTGCATCCGTTTCGCCGACGTTTCCTGGAAAAATGATGTAGGGCAAGTTCGGATAGCGGTGATTGGCAGCGGTTTTAACTACCGGAACACCGGGCAGAATCTGACCTGCAACGGTCGCGGTTTCAATTTCCAGCCCCTTGGTGAGGATATCGTGGGAGGTGATGCCTCCTTTGGCCACGATGTAAGAAGGTTCGAAAGGCAGTTCACGCACGATGCGGACCAGAAAATCGGAAATTTTACTGCCTGTCAGAAGGCGTTCTTTGATATCGGTGTAACGAAGTTCTTCGCGGCTGGTAAAAACGACGGGGGTTAGTTTCGATTTTTTGGCATCCTTCAGCTCATTTAAAATGCTGATCATCAGAGTGTCGGGTTCTTTAAGTAATTGATTGACATCCAGTTCGATGCCTTTGGTAGTCTTGGATCCCAGAAGTATGGAAAGTTGGTTGCTGCTTTTTTTGACGTGTGAACCTACAATGAAAATACCGGATCCTAGTTTGGAAATCAAGTCTTCACGTTTCAGCAGCGCTTTGTTTCCCATACCGCTCAACGCCCTGGGCAGGGAAGAGGAAGTTCTCAGAACGACATAAGCATTGGTTTCACCCAGTAATTTCAGGAGGGCGGCTGAGAATTTCCAGAGCTGGTCGTAGCCAAGTGCATCGACCGTAATCCAGGTTTTATTCATCAGGTTTTGAAGGCTGGTCAGGATTTCCTGCACGGTATTCCTTCGCAATTCGTCTAAGGTCAGACTCCCTATTTGCTCGGTTTTCACCTGACCATGTGTTTTCTCCGTGATGTACTCGCTGAGTTTGGAATGGTGGTATCCAAAAACAGAATCGGCCGCAAATTCGGTTTCTGAAACGGGAATCAAATCGTCTTTGTCCTTGAGGTAATGGATTCCGTCAATGGTATAACGGCCGGCTTCAAAAAATGAGGGTATGAAATAGGTGGAAGTGAGTACTGGTAATTGTTCGTTCTCCAGCACGTGACGTATGGTGTCCGGTTCCAATGGAAAATGGCCGCGGAGGGTGGAATCGCTACGGCTTATAAACACGAGCTTGAAACCTTGTTTGCGGTTGCATTCAACGATCGCTTTTACGGCTTCAGCGGTCACTTTTTCTGCGACGTCAGCCGACATGGAGCGGGTATTGGTGAGTACATAGAAAATCGGAGACTCGTCGTTGAAGGCTTTTTCCAGGTTTTCGGGTTTCGAGTTGGTCAGCAGCAAGCAGTCGTGAACCGTTTGGATACCGGTGGGATCGTCGTCCAGCACGACGAGTTTGATATTCTGTTTTTTTAGCGCCTTGGTGATGTCTTTTCGAAGGGATTCGCAGCTTAGGGACGCGTTATCGGAAAGGGTTTGCAAGAAGGAACGGTGCGTGGTCATGGTTTCAGCGGAGTTTGTCAAGTCCGAAAATCTGACGCGCTTCGGCTGGGGTGGCCGGCTCCATGCCCATGGAACGGATCAGTGCCACCAACTTTTCCACGAGAACGGCATTGGTAGGAGCCAGTTGGCCGGGTGCATGGTAAAAACTGTCCTCGAAACCGACACGCACCACGCTGGCACCCATGCTTAGGGCACTGGCCAACATGGAATGGTCGGACATACTGTCGTGGTTGAGGCCAAAATGGGCACCTTTTTCCATCAGTGAAACCATATAACCCAGGTTGCGCGGGGTGGCCGACAGGTTGCTGGCCGTTCCACTACCCAGACAGAAATTATAATGCATGGGGCGCGTTAGAACGCCTTCGTTGGCTAGTTTGCTGCAGGTTTCCACCATGCTCAAGTCAAAAAGTTCCAATTCGGGAACCACCTTTTTCTCCTTCATACGGGCCGCCCAATAGCGGATGTCCGGTAGGGTGTTGATGTACACGGATTCTCCGAAATTGACGGACCCCATGTTGAGGGAGGCGACTTCCACCTTCTCCACCTTCAGGCAGACACAGCGTTCCTCCAGCGTCATGGAGGAAAGCCCGCCCGTGGAAGCCTGAATGATCAGGTCTGTTTTAGCGGCAATCAGATCCAGCGTTTTTTCGAAAATGTCGAGATCAAAGGTTTGTTCACCGGTGATGTCTCGAACGTGCAGGTGCACCATGGAGGCGCCTGCTTTGGCACAATTCGAGGCTTCCTCAGCAATGGCTTCGGGCGAAAGCGGATTGGTGCAACCTTCGGGAATTGGCTTTCCTGTGTGGCAAACCGGAGCAACGGTGACGACGATTTTTCTCATTTTAACCGATCAAATAGATTTCAAGCAGATAAACGGCGCAACCGGCAAAATAACCCATGGCTGCCAACAGGCTGATGTTCTTCATATACCAAATGAAATCGATTTTTTCCATACCCATGGCGGCCACACCTGCTGCTGAACCGATGATCAGGATGCTACCACCAGTACCTGCCGTAAAGGCGATGAATTCCCAGAAAAAATGATCGGTCGGGTAGTGGTACATGCCTTGACAGGCAGCGACCAACGGTACATTGTCGATAACCGCTGAAAGCAGCCCGATGGAAATGGCGATGACGCTTTGGCTGTGGATGTTCTTGTCCATCCACAGGGCCAGATCGGGCAGAATGCCGGTGGCTTCCAGTGCGGCAATGCTGATCAGGATTCCTAAAAAGAACAGGATGGTAGCGGTATCGATTCGGTGCAAAGCGCTGTTGACGGACAACGGAGCTTTAATTTCCGATGGCTTGCCCTTATGCATGATTTCTGTGAGTATCCAAATGACGGCAACACCGAACAACATGCCCAGATACGGAGGTAGTTGGGTGTACGTTTTAAAAACGGGTACGAAGATCAAGGCTCCGATACCGGCGAAAAACAAAATGTTCTGTTCGGTCGTCGATAAACTTTCCTTGTGTTTTTCTTTGAGGACAGCTGGACGTTCCACATTTCCTTTCAGCTTGAATGATAGGAAGATAAGCGGCACCATCAAACAAGCGATGCTGGGCAGGAACAGCTTGATCATGATGTTGCCTGTGGTGATTTGTTCGCCAATCCACAACATGGTCGTGGTGACATCGCCGATGGGCGTCCAGGCACCACCTGCGTTGGCAGCAATGACTACGATACCAGCAAAAATCATCCTGTCTTTCGGGTCGTGAATGAGCTTTCGGAGCAGGGATACGATGACGATGGTGGTGGTCATGTTGTCCAACACGGAGGAAAGAAAGAATGAAATGATCCCGATGATCCACATCAGATTCCGCTTTTTCGTTGATTGGATCACATTGGTGATGATGCTGAAACCGTCGTGCGAATCGACCATTTCAACAATGGTCATGGCACCGAGCAAAAAGAACAGAATCTGGCACAAATTGCCGAAATGTTCTTCGAGTTTCGTGTTCACCATCCCTTTGTCAGGGGTTGCCAGGATATAAACGGTCCAGCACAACACCCCGATGAGAAGCGCTGTGGCTGACTTATTGATTTTAAGCGGATGCTCCAAAGCGATGGCAATATAGCCGAGCACAAAAATGAGTGCAATGAGTGCAAGCATGGTGTAAATAAGGTTTTGTGTTTTGGAATTCTATACTGCTTTAAAGCTGATATCAAGACTTTTGACCGAATGGGTGAGGGCTCCGACCGAAATGTAATCCACCCCACATTCGGCATATTGTCTTAAAGTGGAGAAGGTGATGCCTCCCGAAGATTCGGTTTCATATTTCCCGTCAATGCGTTTGACAGCTTCGCGGGTAGTTCTCAGGTCGAAATTGTCCAACATGATACGATCAACTCCGCCAACGTTCATGACGCGTTCCAGTTCTTCGAGGGAGCGGACTTCGATTTCAATCTTCAGGTCCTTGCCCTTGGCTTTCAGGTAATCCTGAGCCCGGTGAATGGCGTTTTCGATGCCTCCGGCAAAATCAACATGATTGTCTTTGAGCAGGATCATGTCGTACAGTCCTATCCGGTGGTTGACGCCACCGCCCAGTTTTACGGCTTCCTTTTCCAGCAAGCGCATGCCAGGGGTGGTTTTGCGGGTATCCAGCACACGAGTGTGGGTGCCTTCCAGCTCCTTCACGTATTTGCGGGTGACCGTAGCAATACCGCTCATGCGTTGCATGATGTTGAGCATCAGGCGTTCAGTCTGCAAGAGGGAATGCACGCGGCCTTCCACTTCAAACACCACGTCTCCGGGTTTTACTTCACTGCCATCGGCGATGAACTGGGTCACTTTGAGTTCCGGATCGAAATAATGAAATACTTCTTTGGCCACTTCAACGCCGGCTACGACACCTGCTTCCTTGATGATGAGGCGGGATTTGCCCATTGCGTCGAAAGGAATACTGGAAAGAGTGGTGTGGTCGCCGTCGCCGATGTCTTCGGCAAAAGCGCGTTGCAGAAAGGGTATCAGGTCTTCACGCATGGGCATAATCATTTTTTTTGAACGAACAAAAATACACATTTTGTCCGAAAGTTGCCTACCTTCGTGGCTAAAGAATAACCAGATTTTTATGAAACGAGCATGTTTCACTAAACGTCCAAGTTTAAGGACATTGGGCATGCGAGTTCCATACGCCCTTAAAATAAAAATTACGTTCGTATGAAACTGATTTTGCTGGTGGTCGGCAAGACCAACGAGGTCTGGATTCAGACGGCGGTTGCTGAATATGAGAAGCGACTGAAACATTATTTACCGTTTCAGCTGGAAGTTATTCCGGATCTGAAAGGTGCAAAAAACATGACTGAGGAGCAAATCAAAGTCAAAGAGGGGGAGTCCATACTAGCATGGAACAAGCCGGGGGACGTGATGGTCTTGTTGGATGAAAATGGAACCCTAAATTCTTCCGGTGAATTTTCAGGCTATCTGCAAAAGAAAATGAATGCAGGTGTTCGGAATTTGATTTTTGTGGTCGGTGGGCCCTACGGTTTTGCGTCCTCTGTGTACGAAGCTTGCCCGGAGCGCATTTCACTCTCTAAAATGACCTTTTCACACCAAATGGTACGGATTTTCATCGTTGAACAGTTTTATCGGGCAATGACGATTATTAAAGGAGAGCCCTACCACCATTCTTAAGGCTTTATATAAATGGCTTTGGCACCGGGTTTCGGAGTCTTGACCACCAAAATTCGTGCCAGGCTGTTTGAATTATTGGACAGGCAGTGGAGAATGTCTTTAGGGCTTTCCACCAGATTATCTTTGGAAACAGTCACTGTTTCTTCACCGACCAATACATCGATGGCACCTTCAAGAATGTAGAAAAATACATCCACCGGCGTGATGTGTGGTTTTAAGGTTTGTCCTGGTTGGAGGGTCATGTGCATTACCTGTGCACTGTCTTTGTCATATAGGCGGCGTACATCGACCTGATGCGGAGTATTAACGATGCCTTCGTTTTGAACGGAATAAATGATCATATAGCAATGTCGTTTAGTTAGTGAAATCCTCTGAAAGGCCTGATTTTATTAGGGTTTCAGCGAAAATAGTTCTTTGAAAGTTTTGTAGTTCACGGAATGTTGATTATCTTACAGTAGTATAAAGGGGGTAACCCAAGTGATAACCAAAAAACGGATAGTCGTGCAAATTTATCTAAAAACTTAGTGTATGAACTTGAAAATGAGGAGTTTAAAGGCCATTCAAAAGATGGCCCTGAAGGAGTATCCTCACGGGATAGAAAGCTGACATTCAATATCTTAATCATCCTGATCATCAAGTTTAAGAGTTCCATACAACGAGAACTGGATAGTTTTTTTAAGGCAATTTCCAGAAGCGACTTTAATATCCGGGAAGTCACGAAAGGGGCGTTTTCCAAAGCCAGGGCCAAATTAAACCCATGGGCGTTCATGCGTTTGAATGAAGTGGCTGTCAATAGTTTCTACGATGATGTGGAGTATTACGTTTGGTATGGCTTACGGGTTTTAGCTATTGACGGCACGCGTTTGGTTTTACCCAATCATCCGAGTGTCTCAAGGAATTTGGCCTGCATCATTTTGGGCCAAAGGCTGACAGTCCGCGATCTTTGGCACTGGGATCAATGCTTTACGATGTGTTGAACCAGATAACGGTCGATGCCCAGTTGGCACCTTATGCTTCCAGCGAACGGGATTTACTGATGCAACACCTGGATAAGGTTAAAAAGGGGGAAATGTTGCTGCTTGACCGTGGTTATCCCTGCTTTTGGCTACTGTTCTTGTTAAAGGCGAAGGGAGTTGAGTTTTGTGTACGCTTAAAGGATAATTGGTGGCTGAAAGTGAAGGCTTTTACTGAAAGCGGAGAGAAAGAGCGGATCGTTACGTTCGCATTACCCAAAAAGGATCGCAAGAAACTGGAGGATTTTCCTGATATGCAGGAGTCCACCATCACTTGCCGGTTGATAAAGATTGAACTTCCAAACGGAGAACAGGAGATCCTTTGTACCTCTCTAATTGATTCGCAGAAGTATGAATACGAAGAATTTGATTCCTTGTATCATTATCGTTGGAATGAAGAAGAAGCGTATAAATTACTGAAAAGCAGGATAGAACTGGAGAATTTCTCAGGAAAGACCGCCCAGGCAGTAAAACAGGATTTCCACGCTAAAGTGTTTTTGATGACCCTATGTGCTGCATACGCCCACCCCATCGAAGAGAAAGTCACCGAAGAGTATAAGGCCGACCAAAGCCGGAAGTTTGACCAAAAAATCAATCGAACCAGCGCTCTGTCCATGACACAAGATATTTTGATTGCTGTGTTTTTGAGGCAGCAATTTGAGAAAGCGCTCCAGGCCTTTGATAGTGTTGTGGAGAAACCCCGGGAAGTAATCCGTCCCGGGAGAAAAGAACCGAGAAAGAAGAGGCCTAAGAAACCTTACTCAATGAATTACAAACGATTATGAATAATCACTAACTAAACGACATTGAAACCCATATTATTATTATTATTTCTTTTCAGAAAAAATCTTTAATTACTAATTATTTGGTACTAAAGTTTCGCACTTCCCCTAAACGTTTGACAAAGAGCTAGCAGGGAATGCAAATAAATGCTAACACATTGTTTTTCAATATTTTAAAATCATCCATTTGGCCAGTCATCATCTAAGTTGCAGGTTGTCAACATGATAGATATCATAGCCTCCGCTTTTTGGTTTGTCAGTATCTTTTCAAGCAGCTCATCGGCATCCATCCCGAGAATTTCGGCCAGCGTACAGGCCAATTCCTGAAACAGCCCCCACAGCCTTCTGTCGAGCGTTTTGTTCAGTATCTCGGCATTCATCGACCGGTACAAGGCTCCCATCGATTCGTAATGCTCGTACCTGTAGCGGAGTGTCAGCAGCAGGTGAGCGATCATGCTGATCGTCGTCTCGGCTATCTGGGCATCGAAGTTGTTTGACTGACATCCGCCGAGGTTCAGCAATTGCTTCGATTCGCGAAAAAAGACTTCCACAACCCGTCTGACCTGGTAATGTTCCAGTAATCTGCTGAATGTCAGGCTCGTGTCAGTAGTCAGCAAGACCTTCCATTTGTCCCTCTTTCCATGACGACTGAAGAACAGGCTGATTTCAACGCCTTGGTACATCACCTTGGCCTGCTTGTACTGGTAGCGGAGGGAGCGACAACGTTTTGGATTACCCAGCGCATTATTTATCTCCGCATGGGTCAACGCCTTGCCCCGATACTCGAATTTGGTCTTTACGAATTTGTACATCCCGATCAGGTGCACCGCCTGCTCCTTTACACTGCGGATGGCCTGTATCAGGGCATCACAGGTGAACCAACTGTCAACAAGAACTTAATCCACACGGAGTCCACGGTAGATGGCCGAGTAGAACATCCGAAGAACCATCCCGATCTTGTCTTTGTCCAGGTCCTCCACCCGTTTGGTTGAATACGAGTCCTTGACACGTTTGCGGCTGTACTGCCTCTTGAGTTCCTTTTTGGTCATCCCGTATGGACGTTCCTCCTTCTTTCCCTTTTCCCGGTGAAGGCTGAAATCCAACGGTATGGAGGATTTGCCGTCCCAGTACATCATGACCAGAAGTTTGAACCCCAACACGTAGCCGTTCGTGACATGATCCCAAACGCGACCGATCTTCTCCATGCGCTTGCCGGTCTTTGGCAACGTCGTATCATCGAAGATCAGGTAGCGGGAGGATGAATCCGGAGTCTGGCAATCTTCCGATGTCACCTTCAGGAAGCGCATGACAAGATGCCACAGAAGCATCCGCCAACAGACGGACGGACTATTCTTCATCCGGTAGAACACGTCCTTGCCCATCCCCGAACCTTCACCCGTGGGACTGTTCAGATACGAGTGGACTGTCTTCTCCGGACTGACCACCATAGATACCAACACGGCCAGAACCGTCTTGAAGTCGAATCCGCGGCTCTTGAAAGTTTTAAACTCCGAAAGGCCTTTACTTAGCTTCAACGCCTTGAAGCGGCTAAAAATGTTTTCTGCGGATACCCATGAGGGGGTATAATCCGTTTTCAACTCTTGAATCTTTTTAATACCTTTGTCTTGCAGCATATTTTATAGGATTGGTCTCCTCTGCTAAGATAATCATTATCAATGATTTATTAGCAAAATATGCTGCTTTTTTTGTTTCTATTTATTTGAATATCAGGTCTTTTTATAACTGCGAAACTTTAGTTTGGTATATTATCAGAATATTGATTTGTACAAAATCATAATATAATTTGTACGATTACGAAACATATATATACAAATCTATAGTACTTTAGCCGTCGAAATTTGAATGTGATAATATCTACATTCAGTCGAAAATTACAAATTATTATTAACCTTATAAGTAGTATGAATCTATTTAAACTTCCAAAATGGAGGCTGAATGCCTTCTTGCCAATTGCTTTGATTTTGTATATGCTTTTGCAAATACCGAATATGCAAGCTCAAACTTCAATGATTTCAATATCGGGGAAAGTAGTAGATGAAACTGGAGTAGAACTGCCAGGTGTCAATATCATTGAAAAAGGTGCAAAAGTAGGTACAATTACAGATTTAAAAGGAAGATTCTCTTTGAAGACGGAAAGTAATAAAACCATTGTTTTCTCATTTATTGGTTATATTACTTTAGAAATAGAGGCTTCACAAATCAAAGACGCAACTATTAATCTAAAAGAAAAATCGAAATCACTTTCTGAAACTGTCGTTATTGGTTATGGCAATATAAAGAAAACTGACTTAACCGTTTCGCAGTCAAGTGTGAATATGACTGATTTGCAAAAAGCTCCGGTAAAAAGTTTTGATGAGGCACTAGGTGGAAGAGTAGCAGGTGTGGTTGTTTCTGCAATTGATGGACAACCGGGAGAAACTGCCAACATCGTAATTCGAGGAAATAGTTCATTAACGCAGGATAATTCTCCATTATACGTTATTGATGGTTTGCCAATCGAAAACTACAATAGCAATTCAATAAATCCATCGGATATTGAATCGATTGATATTTTAAAAGATGCATCTGCTACAGCTATTTATGGTTCCAGAGGAGCCAATGGGGTAGTAATTGTAACAACCAAAAAAGGAAAAGCCGGCAAACCCATTATTACATTGGATTTTAATATTGGTCAAGGATCAACATTGAAAAGACAATCAATGCTTGATGTGTATGAGTTTATAAAACTAAACAACGACAAATATGCAGCTCAAACTGCAGCCATGTATTTCACTGATGGTAAAACAATTGATAGTTATAAAGATGCCAAAGGCATAAATTGGGAAGATGTATTGCTACAGAATGCCAGCTACAATAACCTGAATTTTTCGATGCGTGGTGCTAATGCAGGCACAAACTATTCAATAACTGCTTCAATGACTGATCAAGCTGGTTTAATTATAAATTCCGGCTTCAAACGTTACCAAAGCAGAATACAGCTTTCACAAAAAATAAATTCAAAACTGACTTTATCGGCCAATGTAAATTATGCCAATACCAATTCGTTTGGAACAGTAGTACGCGATTACAATAATAGCAGCACAGCAGGTAATCCAAGCATTTCACTTATGTCGAGCGTCTGGAGCTACCGTCCAACAAGTGCTGGTGGCGATGCCGATTTTTTACTTGATGAAGGTTTAGACCCAACTATAAATCCTGTTTCAGATTATAGGTACAATCCTATTAAAACGGTAAAAAATGCAATTAACAACACCAATCAAAACTCACTTATTGCTGTAGGAAATGTTGATTATACGGTATTGAACAATCTGTTTTTTAAACTTTCTACCAGCGTTAACAGAAATGAAGCCAGATATGATGTGTTTTATAATAGCAACACCCGCAATGGCGATCGCAGAACAGTACAAGGGGCAAATGGTCCTAACGGGAACATAAACAATAAGGAAACCAACACTTATAATACTGAAGCAACATTAACGTATAAAAAATTATGGAACAAAACGCATAATCTGAATTTGATGGCCGGCACAACCAACCAGAAAAATACTTATAGTCATGTAGGATTTTCTGCCAATAATGTGCCCAATGAGGTGTTGGGAGTGAATGGCTTGAGTCAGGGCGTTTTAATGGCTGCCACTTCTTATGCTTCATCCAATGCGCTGATTTCTTATTTTGGCAGGGTAATGTACGATTATAAATCAACGTATTATCTTACTGCATCATACAGAGCCGATGGAAGTTCAAAATTTGCAACAACTAAAAAATGGGGATACTTTCCATCTGGTTCGTTATCATGGCGGATGACGAAAGAGAAGTTTATGCGGAATTTTAAATTTATTAATGAAGCAAAGTGGCGTTTGAGTTATGGTTTAACCGGAAATAATCGGGTTGCTGACTTTGCTTATTTGCCTACCACCCAAGTATTAAATGGTTATTATTCTTATGGCTCAACACTTGTACCCGGTGCATACAGGAGTTCGTTGAGTAATTATGACCTGAAATGGGAAACAACCGGTCAGTCAAACATTGGATTTGATTTGGAATTATTCAAAGGTCGTATTGGATTCACAGTTGATTATTATAACAAAATCACTAAAGATTTACTTTTAAATACAAATTTGCCTGGCAATGTTGGGTTTCCAACAGCTATGGTGAATATAGGTAGCGTACAAAATTCTGGTTATGAGTTTACACTGAATACCATAAATATCAAGAACAAAAACTTTAATTGGACTTCAAATTTCAACATCTCGTTTAATCGCAATAAAATATTAGAATTAGCTTTTGACCAAGATGCCTTGATTACTAATGGTAACTATATTTCAAAAACCGGCAGCCCGTTGGGTCAAATGTATGGATATGTGAATGATGGATTATACCAGATCAGTGATTTTCTTGTAAACAATAATGGTAAACTAACCCTGAAGAACGAAATAGTGGGCAATGGTGGAACACGTGCCAGCATACTCCCCGGAAATGTAAAGTACAAAGATTTGAATGGAGATGGTGTAATTGACCCTAAAGATCAAACTATAATAGGAAATGGAAATCCGCTTCATACAGGTGGTTTTTCAAATAATTTCAGCTACAAAGGTTTTGATTTGAATATATTCTTACAATGGAATTATGGAAACGATATTATGAATGCGAATCGGGTTTATTTCGAAAGCACTAATCCTGCATTTAATACCAATCAGTTTGCTTCAGCAGCAATTGGAAACCGTTGGACACAAGACAATCCGAATGCAGCTGTGCCAATAACCTTGGGAACAAATGGTTTAAATAATATTTTTTCATCGAGGATTATTGAAGATGGTTCATTCTTACGGCTTAAAACTATTCAGTTTGGCTATACCATACCATCGAAATTGATTAAAAAAACAGGTGTAACCTCCATCTATTTATACGGTTCAGCCCAAAACGTATTCACATGGACAAACTATTCGGGTATCGATCCTGAAGTCTCTACATACAATAATCCACTTTCGCCGGCTTATGATTATTCGGCATATCCCAAAGCGAGAGTAATTGTTTTTGGTTTAAAATTGACAATTTAAGTAAAACACAAATGAAAAAGTTAGTATTAAATTTAATTATTATAGTTCTTGTGGGTAGTTTCCAGTCATGTGAAAATGATATAAACCTGACACCTGAAGGCTTTGTGCCTTATTCCGAAATGTACAATACAAAAGATCAGATTAATCTGGCTTTGAACGGAATTTACAATGCATTGGGTAGCCAGGGTATGTATGGAGGCAATCTTTTCATCTTTACAGCCATGGGTAATGATGAATCCTGGTTTCGGGGTTCAACTTCGAGTACCGGCACTGTGGGTGTATTTTTTTACAATTATAACAGTTCAGATTATTATGTTACAACGCTTTGGAATTCATGTTATATTGGAATTGACAGGATAAATTCACTTTTAGCAGCTACGGAGACCTCGCCGGCTGACAGTGTTGTCAAGGTTTCAGCCATAGCACAAGCCAAATTTATAAGAGCGTGTATTTATTTTAATCTTGTCGATAATTTTGGCGGAGTGCCTTTACGCATAAAACCTGCCGAATCTTTTGCCGAATCAAGTATTGCCCGCAGTACTGTGCAGGAAGTATATAATCAGATTTTAAAGGACTTAACCGAAGCAGAAGCCATATTACCGGTTATTACCGATTTAGGTCCTACCGGCACAGGTCGGCCATCGAAAAGTGCTGCCCAAGCTTTATTGGCGAAGGTTTGTTTAACTATGGCGGGACAACCATTAAATGATGCTACCAAATATCAGGATGCAAAAAAATGGGCATCGAAAGTGATGGATTCCAAGCTTCATTCATTAAATCCAGACTTTAAGCAAGTTTTTATCAATCAATGTCAGGATAAATATGATCCGAAAGAATGTATTTGGGAAATTGAGTTCACCATTAATCCTACAGGTGCAACAACTGCCAACTTCTCTTTAATGGGTTATAATAATGGCATTTCGTGTGCAGATATTGATACCGGATATGTGTCGCAGAAAATTGGTCCAACCAAAAAACTTTGGGACACTTATAATGACCCTAACGACAAACGCAGGGATTGGAGTATTGCATCTTATGTGTTTAAAACTACCACAACTGTTCCCGCTATTACAACAAGACAATATTATACAGCTACTCAGATCTGGGACAGATACCCTGGCAAATGGAGAAGAGAATATGAAACAACAAAACCAAAAGTTAAGTTTCAAACAGGTATTAATGTTCCGGTTATTCGCTATGCCGATGTTTTGCTCATGTTTGCAGAGGCTGAAAACGAAATAAATGGAATAACAGATTCCGCATTTATAGCAGTAAATATGGTTAGGACAAGAGCAGGCGCAGCCACCTTTTCATCCGCTACCATAACAAGTCCGGAACAATTCAGAAGTATGATACGTGACGAGCGGATGAGGGAATTGTGTTTTGAAGGTGTGAGAACACATGACTTAAAAAGATGGGGAATACTTATCCCGACTATGAAAGCACTTGCGAATGACATTTCGATAAATGCTCCCACATCCTATAAGATAATACCTGCAGTTGCGGGTAATAATATCAGCGAAAAAGATGTTGTTTTTGCAATTCCTCAATCGGAAATGACAAACAACAGATTGATGATTCAAAATGTAGGTTTTTAATCTAAAACAATAATACCAAATTATTATGAAATATATTTTTGCAATTATATTCATTAGCATAGGCTTTATCAGCTGTATTGATAACACTGTACCGCCTGTTGATTTTGAGGTAACTACCGAAAAAACGAGCTATAAAGTTGGTGATACCATTACCTTTAATTTTAAAGGCAACCCTGATTTTATTAGTTTTTATCCGGGATTGTCAGGTTTCGACTATCGTCACAAAGAGAGAAATCATTTAGAAGGAACAACTCAACTCCAATTTACGACTTACAAACAAAACGGTGCGCAACTAAACTCATTGAAGCTAATGGTTTCAACTGATTTTAATGGAACCTACAGTAAGTTGGGGCTACAAAGTGGAACATGGACTGATATTACCGACAGAGCAACCTTGTCGACCGGAACAGATAATACGGCTTCAGGAATTGTAGATATTAGTGATTTTGTAACACTTGACAAAAATGTTTTTGTTGCATTTCGTAAAATGGACGAGAAAAGCGCGACTTTAAAGCCCAATCAATGGACTATACGAAGTTTTAATATGGATGTAAAATTGGCAAATAATTCACTATATCCGATTGTCAATTTAAGTAATGCCGGTTGGCTTGCTGTTGATTCATTGACTTCTGCTATAAAATGGAGTATAACTTCAACTGCATTGGTTTGTGCCGGAGGTGCACTTAACTCGGCTGCTAACGAAGATTGGGTAATTACCAAGGCACTCTCGCCACTGGATGTTGCTCCGGATGTAGCCATTCCTGTAAAATGGGTGGATATAAAACGTACCGAAAGTTTTCAATATATATACAAGAATCCCGGAACGTATGAAGTGGTATTTGTTGCCAGCAATCAAAATGTGTATGATTCAAAGAAAATTGAAAAAACGATAACGCTCACAATTACTAATTAGAATTTAGGACATAATATTAACAACTAATAAATCAATGCCTTATGAAAACAAAAATGAAACACTTTGCACTTATTATTTTATTGTCAGTTTATGGAACAGCAAATGCAGTTACTTACACTTGGAATGGTAGTACATCTACTAATTGGACGGTTGCTACCAATTGGACACCAACAAGAACAACGCCCGCCACTTCGGATGATATTGTTATAACTCCTACGAGTGATCTGACAATAACCAGTTTCCCGACACAAACCATAAACAGTCTAACTATTAATGGAACAGGAGCTTATACAGTAACTATGGCCAATGGAAATAATTCATTAACAATAGCTACTTTATTTGATATTGAGGCTGGTAACACGTTGGATGTTGGTACACTTAGGCTGAATAATGCTGCTGCAACTTTTACAACATCCGGAACCGGAGCACTAAAGGTTGCAAACACAAATTACACTCCAACTGGTAAAACGTGGACTTTTGATGTAATCTATAATGGTACAGCTACACAACAAGTAGCTGGAGGTACATATAATAATATTACGATTGATAATTCTACTGCCATTGGTACTATTGCAGGATTTATAGGCGGAGGGGATCTCACGGTAAATGGAACACTTACTTTGAACAAAGGAATACTAGCTTGTAGTAATAATGGAACAACCACTGCAAGAACTTTAAATATCGCAAGTACTGCAATTATAAATGGTGCAAGTAGTAATAGTTACGTTTTCACATCAACCGGAGCTTTAAGCAGAAAGAATGTTGGCACTGCTACTTTGTTGTATCCGATGGGAACATTGGCCAACTATGCTCCTTTAATAATTACAAATACCACAGGAACTCCGAATATCACTACAAAATTATCAGCAACAATAACTAACGCTCCGGCAGATGCAACTAAAGTGGTAAAACTTGAATGGTCGGTTTTAAGTACAGTTGCTACAACAACAGACATAACTTATCAATTTAATACTGCAGATTTTGCAACTGCTTATAGTGTAGGTTCGTCATCAGAATTAGGGAATTATAAAACTGCTTATACTGTTACATCAGTTGGAACAGCTACCGGCAGCAATCCGCATAGTGTGTCTGCAACCGGACTGAGTATCCCAACTAGCGGAAGTAATTTGTATGTGATTGGAAATTCAAATGCAATCGTTGGTGGTACAACATCTGTATCTGACATAACTAAAGAAAGTTTTAACGTCGAAGTTGCAAATTCGGGCACTCTATTTTTAGTGAATTATTCTATTCCAACGGCATCATTCGTCAATGTAAGATTATTGAATTTGAATGGTCAAACTTTACAGACTTTATCATTTGAAAAGCAACAAATAGGTCAGGCAGTCATCTCATCATCAAATTTATCAAAAGGATTATACCTAGTTGAAGTGCAGATTGAGGGTATTAAAGTGACTAAAAAAGTTGTAAAATATTAACTTAAAAAATGAGGTTTTCAGAATATATCACAATTGTATTCTGATTGAAAACGTAGAAAAAAAGTCATTACCTATAAATAGTCCATGAAGAAAATAATTTTATATCTATTCGCAACTGCTTGTTTCGTATCTTCGATGAGCAGTAAAAGTGCTTCACCACAAAAATCGATGGAAGGTGTTGCTGATAAGCAAGTTCTTAGCATTATTGCGAATAAATTAGTGAAACAAGCCGATCTCAAATTTATAGATAAAATAAGTGGAAAAGAGTATTGCTCAACAAAAGAGGTTCCAACAAATGCAGATTTAAAATTTAAAAATAAATTTTGCAACTGGCACTATACCAATGGCGTATTGAATATGGCGATGATTCATCTCAGCGATTACTTCAACGACTCGAATTATTTTCAATTTGCCAGTAAGCATGTGGCGTTTGGCTTTGATAATTATCAGTATTTTGAGAAAAGGTACAATCCACAAAAAGATGGGAAACACTGGAAATTTCCATTGGGAGAACTTTTCAACACAAAAGAAATGGACGATTTTGGTGCCATGATTTCAAGCACAATAGATGTATATCAACATCCCAATGGTGATAAACGACCAGACTACCTTGCCTATGCCAATGCTATGGGCAAATTTATGGAAGAAAATAAATTGCGCCACGCAGATGGCACGTTTGTTCGAAATTTCCCGAATATCAACACTTTGTGGGGTGATGATTTGTATATGAGTGTTCCTTTCTTGGTAAGAATGGCAAAACTCACCGGCAATCAAACGTATTTAAACGATGCCATTAAGCAATGTGTCAATTTCGATAACTATCTTTGGGATAATAATCGTGAGATTTATTATCATGCTTATTTTACTGATTTAAAACGAAATAGCGTAGCACATTGGGGACGATGTAACGGATGGATAATTTTAGCAAAAGTTCATTTACTCACTTTTATGCCAAAGGATCATCCCCAACGTCAACAAATTATTGATTTGTTAGACAAACAGATAGTTGGATTGTCACGTTACCAGAGCCCAGAAGGACTTTGGCATCAAATAGTTGACAAATCAGATTCTTATTTGGAATCTTCGAGTTCAGCAATGTTTGTATACGCGATTGCCAAATCGGTAAATGAGGGCTGGATTGACAAACGTTATTCTTCAATTGCACTTACAGGGTGGGATGGACTAAAAAAACACATGCTGACTGCTGATGGTGATATGAAAAATATTTGCGAAGGAACTGAGGTGCATGACGATTTACAATATTATTACCAACGACCTTGTGGAATTAATGAAAAACATGGTTTAGGGGCGTTGATTGATGCCGGTATTGAGATTATGAAATTGAAAGGAAATGATCCTCAATTGGTAAAAATTACTGAGGAAAGAGTTCATTTGAATAAAGAGGAACAGTAGCAGTAAGTAATAGCAGCCCCCTAAATCCCCCGAAGGGGGACTTGAAGAGTTTCAACAAATTGATTTTAGAAAAAAACACAACTATCTAATATCTGTTTCTTTTGTTATTCAGAATTGATCAGTTAATTAAAAGTTAACACTTAGCAATCTTATTAAAATGTGTACTGTTAAAAATATTGCCATAAAACTGGTATTTACGTTCATCTTGTTGACTGGATTGAATGTTTATGCTCAGGAGACGTTGGATTATGAATTTAAAGTTCCTGCTATAAATGAATGGCAATTTAAACCAATAAGCACTTATCCTTGCCTGATTCTGAGCGCGCAAAACGAAGATAAACTCAGAAGCAATTTTAATCGAATGCCGGATGAATATTCAAAGAAATTAGAATTGCCAGTTCGAATTTGGATGAATAGTGGCACAGAGCTTGAAAAACAAAAAGCTACTCAGCAATTCATCGAATATTGGCAAAACTATAATAAAAGATGGACTCCAATAAATCTTCACAGAGAAGAGCCTGATGGGGTTGTATTGCGTGGAATCTGGCGTAGCATTCATCTCTATGATGTTGTTCAATCATTTGGATTGCTTTCGGATAAAGACAGAATCTCATTCCGTGATGCATTGGTAAAATCTATCGAATTAGCTATTGGCAAAGATGCTAGGCATCCAATCATTACTCCAAAAGCAGGATTCAGACACATGAATATCTGGACAGATGTGGTGTTAGTTGTCGGAATCACTGACTTGGCATTTCCTGAATTACCACAATCGAAAGATTGGGTTCAGTTTGCGATGGATGAAGTTAACTGGCAACTCACTAACGGTGAATGGGAAGGATGTTGGCACGAATCGTCGAGATACCAAATGTATATGCTTAAACTTTGTGGTCAGTTTTTTGAAATTCTTAATAATCGCACAGGAATTGATATGTTTCAGCATCCTGCTATAAAACGAATGTGTCAGTGGGCAGTCACCTATTCTACTCCTTTAACAACAATTGTCCATAGTCCGGTAAGCACTCCCAATGGAATTACGCTTATGCCCGCTATTGGTGATGCCACCTGGGCTCCAGAGGAATATTGTATGCTTAATTTTTATGCACGTCATTATCAGAAAACTGACCCTGAACTTGCAGCACAACTTGTTTGGCAATGGCAACGATCCGGAAGTCCGGTTCTAGGTGAAGGTGTTATGTCTTTACTCATCGATCCAACTTTGAAAGCAACAGCTCCGAAAATCCTTAGCAGTAGTATGAGTAAGAAAAAGGGTTACTTGTTGATGCGTGATAAATTTGATACAAAGGAAGAAATCTGGTTTTTGCAAAAAAGCGGGGAACCGTCTTTGTCCGGTCACGAAAATGCGGACAGGAATAGTTTCTCCTTATTTGCCTATGGATACCCGTTGGCATTAGATGCAGGATCCGGGAATTACAACGATCCCAGGCATAAAGCATGGCATAAACTTACAATCTCTCATAATGCAGTTGTTTTTGAAGACCCTAAACAACCCGGTGACCTACTAAAAGTAAAATCTCAAAAAATAATTGCAGGAAATGTTTTAGCATGGAAAAGCACAGCCGAAGCCGATTATTCTGCAACAGATGCATCAGAAGCATCTGGAGTTGAGCGGAATATACGCAAGGTATTGTTTGTAAAGCCTGATTATTTTGTGGTTAAAGATGAAATTAAATCATCGCAGAACAGTTATTGGCTATTACATACCACAGCACAGAATTTTGATTGGAAAGACAATTCGGTAAGCTGTGAAACTCCTTGGGGAGTCAATCTCGATGTGTTTGTTTTATCACCCGAAAGGCCAATTGACAAGACGGTGCGTGAAGGAGCAATAGGTGATTGGTTGGATGAAAAAACAGTCGCCATAGAACAAAGAACCGGAGAACGAATAAAACCTAAAGACACTGAAAATGATCTTTTCCCTTTCAGGTTTCAAAAATATCTCGCCATTTCTGGCAAACCAAATGAAAACTTTTTGATTGTGATGCAACCGCGTCGCAAGACTACTTCGCCTTTAATTATAAACAAACTAAGCGAAACGAAGATCGAAGTAACCTGCGGAAAAAGAAAGGATGTTATTGAATTTACCACCGACGGTGTAAATTTATCCAAAGGAGGAAAACAATTGAATTTTTAATAATGAAACTTATACTTAGCATGAAGAAACTTATTCTATTGACTTTTTTGTTCTCTGTTACCTTTGTTTCGGCAAATCTATACAAAGAAGTTAAGCCAAAACTATTTTTAATTCCGACAGACATTCAACGTGCTAAGCAGCAAGTTTCAACTGATCCGGTTGCAAAAGCAAGCTATGAAGTAATACTTACCAATACCGGAAAAGAGTTGTCCCGCTGGCGGAGGAACTTGCCACTTAAAAGTAGCCGATATTCAATGGAAGAGCTTTTTGCCATGGCTGCAATTACAAAATTAAATCCTACGTTTGATGTTGAAGCTACGGCTTATGCTATAAATCCAACCGATGAGGTGGCGGAACAAATTCGGGAAAAAATGCTCTATGAAATTGGTACACGCAAAGCACTTGGTGCGTGGCGCGAGTTGGGAATTCATGAAGCAGAAAGACTTCGTCGGTTTCTGCAAAGTTATGATTTAATGGCTGAAACAGGCGTGTTTTCAGATGCAGAAAAAATAGTGATTAAAGATGAAGTTTGCAAATGTGCCCGATTCCTTGAGCTGTGGAGTCTATCGTACAAAAACAATTTGATGAATCTTCGCGATAATTTTTGTTTGAATATAAAATTTTATCCTGCTTGTATGATTGGTGTTGTGGCCATGCTTTATCCGGATGTAAAAGAAGCAAGAACCTGGTATACCATGGCACAGCATGATGTCGAAACCTATTTTTTTTCTGAAAATTTCCTAGATGGCGGTTACGGTGAAGGATCATTGCATTATTATCACCCGACTATGGATGCCTTGCTGCATTATTTGTTAGCAGTGAAAAATATGGGATTTGGAGATTATACCAAGAATCCGGCATTTGCACAAATTGTAAAACAGTCTTTACATTGGCGAATGAACCTCACTGCTCCCGATGGACGTAAAGCAATTATTGGCGATGGTCAGCGGTTAGGAACCGGAACTGATATCCTTGAAAAGTCCGCTACTCTATTCAACGATGGTGAATTAAAATGGACAGCACAAATAATACAGGAACGCGTCAATAATAATTTATTATTTGCTCCCTTTGACCTTTTATATTTGAATAATGCAATAAAACCGGTTAAACCAACCAATTTAATGAGTAATTATCCATTTAGCGGACAAGCAGTATTTCGTTCGGGTTGGGGAAAAGAAGATAATATGGTGATGATGAAATACGGTTCAACGTATGCCGGACAACGTTCAAATCAGCGTGAACCGGTTATTCCGGGTCATGCGCACGAAGATTGTATGGAAATTGAGATGCATTACAACGGAATTCCCATGTTTGTTGATGGTGGATATCGGGGAGTTTATGCAAATTATGATACCTATGGTGGATTCTGGAAAGCAACGATTGCACATAGTACCATAGGAATTGGCAACCCATACGGTTACGACCGTACTGATGGAAAGTTTGCCGAACATGTAAAACAGCATGGCAAAGAGTTCAGATATGAAGTTGAACAAAAGAATATCAATCCAAATAATTACCGTTTGATGGGTTTTGGCGATGTAGGTGCAGCATCAGTTATTTCTGCCAAAGCTGCTACTTATAATGAGGTTGAACATCAACGTACCATGATATGGATGAGAAATAACTCATTGGCAATTGTATTCGATGAATTAACCAGTAAAAATGAGCAAAACTATGAATGGTATCTTAATCCAATAGGTAAATTATTAAAGCAAGATGGGTCTTATACATATGGCGATGATATTGCAAAATTGGATGTTGTTCCTATTGGCAGTCAACTTCCAACTGTGAAAGTTATTTCCAATAAAACAGAGAATGTGCCACCTTATTATTATCCATTCCTGGCAAAAAATCAGGAAGAAACAGCTAAAAAAGGCTGGCGTTGGTGGGATTATTCATTGATGGTACAATCGCAGAAAGCGAAAGATGCGACCTACTTTAATATCCTAATTCCTTATAAGGGATCGAATCCATATACTATTAAAAATTTAGGTAATGAAGGTAAAATATTAAAAGCTAATGGAGAAGAAATTATAATTTCAACGTCTAAAAATAATGACAAAACAATAGAAATGAACGGTTCTTTCGGAGTTGTAACAACCCAAAATGAAAAATTAACAACTTATGCAACCTTGAACAGCACGATGATGAAATACAAAGGTGAACTCTTAATCTCAACTGATAGGAAAGATAAGGTGAGTGAAGTCAACTATGATCCATCAGTAATAGGTATTGTTAGTCTTATTGACAAAAGAGCATCGTTTACATTCAAACCAGCACCATGGAATGTTTCCCTTATCCTATATCAACCTAAGGATTTGAACTATAATATGGATTTGTATGTAACAGTAAGTTTTAAAGTAAACTCAAAACCTACTAAGTTGATTGTATCGAAATCGACCGTTCAGATGCCACAAATAACAGACGAAGCTGCCGATTCAAAAATAGACGCATCTGATGTTTTAAATGACAAGAAAAATTATTCTGTTATCAGAAGTGCAATTGGACGTACAAAACCAACTTTTGAATATAACGAGTCCACTAGAATGCTTACTGTTACTTTAACTGCAGGATTCAATCAATTAATTTGGGAATAAATTAATATCAAACTACAAATACTAATATGCAATGAAAACTTTTACAATGAACACACGCATTTTGCAGATTTGCACGGCAACTCTGCTACTAATTGCCATGGCAATTCCTTGCCATGCTTTCGATTTAGATAATCTGACAAGCGTAGGCAAACCAGCTCTTGCTTTCTCAGTTCGTAAACTAACCAGTACTTATAACGGTCCTGCATTGACTGTTCGTAGTGGTGACAACAATGCTGTGGTTGATGTTTATTTTGATACAAACAATATTGTTTCACACAGTTCTCCGGTATCTGCTGATGGTGGAGGAGCAGCTACTTCAAAAACGCTTGGAACATGGATAGGTTCTAATACAGCTTTTGTTACAAAATGGTACGACCAAAGCGGAAATAGCAGGGATGCAGTTACAGCAGGTACTAAATGCAAAACAATGCCTGGAACATTAACCTCATTAATATCTTCGTCGGATTTAACACTTAGCTCGCCTATTGCAGTAAAGAAGTACACGATCAATATTGTGGATGCAGTTAACAATCAAGATTCAATTACAATTGCAACTATTCCAACGGTTTCAGTTGGAGTCACCGGAGGTTCAGCTGGTACGGCTGTAACATCAGCCTATCCAAGTGCAAGTAATAAATGGCAAAATTTCAACAATATTATTGTCGGAAATGGAATCCCTGAAGGAACCATGATGATGGGTACATCTCAACTTGCAACTACTGTAACAGGAAATGTAAAGATCAGATTATCAAACAAAGTTACTTTGCCAGCTGGTGCATTAATTACCATGTATGACAATGTTAGCACCAGCCAGATTACTAATTATCAGCCGGGTAATGTCATAGTTTCAAAAGATGGATTCTATATTGGCATCATTCAAAGCATTGGGGATGATGGAAAATCAATTATACTTACAAACAATGCTATCATTGGTGGAACATTTGCTGCCAGTAGCTGGGGCGTGAGCAATGAACCAATGTTGGTGAAACAAGGAGCATTACAGACTTTAGCAAATGGTATGACTGCTATTCGGTTTGTAAACGGTGGAGTTTCGGGAAGTGGATTTGTGATTCCTAACTTTACTAACGATGGTACTGCCGGTTCAAATGCAAATTTACAAAATATAAAAAATATGAGTCTTTTTGTTGCTGCTCAGCAAAAAGGAAATGGTGGAAATACAAATGCCTGGTTTGGAACAACTTCGCCAACCTCATCAACTCCCGGAAAGTTACAGGTATATATTGCCAGCACTGCTACTTCCAATGGAGCATATTCAACCCAAGCAGCCGGAAGCATTGCTTTTGCAGCCGGAACACAAATTTTAGCCCGCTACAAAATACTTGGCGATAGTTTAACCGTATTTGCTCCGCTAGGTGCTCTTTCAAATAGTATCAGGGGTAAAAAAGGCTTCTTTAGTAGCACGGCAACTCCTTCGGTGACTACTTCTTTTGATAATTCTCAACTACAAATATTTGGCCATTCAGGCAATCCTTTCCGAAATTTTGAAGGATTAGCTTCTGAATTAATTTACTGGGGCTCAACTATAACAACTGCCAGTGAAATGTCAGATACAGATGCTCTGCTTTTGCAAACATCTCAAAAATCAGTGTATGGCGTAAAAGAATTTGTAAGCGCTGTAAAAACGGTTTCAGATTTGCCGGTAAAATTATATCCTACTATTGGTAAAGGAGTTTTTAATATTGAAGGCGAGTGTATTGGTGCAAATTATGCTGTTGTGAATTTAATGGGGCAAATAATCAAAAATGGCAAGATTCAGCAAACATCCCAAGTAATTGATCTAACAAAATATGCTTCAGGTACTTACCTTGTAAAGTTTTCATTGAACAACCGGATGGTTGTGAAAAAAATCGTAAAACTTTAGTCTTAAAATGAATTACAGTATATTGTAACTTTTTATAATATGCCGTTGAATAAAAAGTGTTTTTAATGATAAACCGCAAATCTCTTATTTCAATTGTATTCTTTGTTTTAATAGCTACTTTTGCTTTTGGACAAAAGCAAGGGTTAGTGCATCCATGGATGCTATTTAACAGTAGCGACATAAACGCAATTAAGGCTAAATTGTTGGTTCCATCTAATGCTAAGATGTATAAATCATTAGGGTCGGGGTCGGGTTTAAAATATGCACTTTATGGTGATATGTCCGATTTGGCCTCCGTAAAAACAAATTGTTATTATCCTACCTTGGGCGCAAGGGTGAGAATGAAAGCAGGTGATTCTCAAGGTTCATTTCAATGGGGTCGTCGCATGCAGGATTGGTTAATACCTCTTAGTTTGATTATTAACACTTCTTCGTTTTCAGCTCAGGAAGTTGCCCGATTGCGACTAAGTTGCGATAGTATTGCCTGGCGTCTTCGTGATCCATCTTATGTAGAATCTGGAGTCGGCAGTATTAATAATCGAACATTGGATGAGCTAATGGGAGTTGCATTTGCGGGGGTTTTTATGTTCCCCGACAATCCAAACGCATCCAATCATTATACCTATGTTGTGACTGAATTAAACAGACAACTTGGTTATGTAAAGGAAGATGGTGCGTGGCCTGAAACGTCGAGATATGTAGGTCAGGTGATTATTAAATGTTTGGTGTTGTTCAGTCAGGTTCAGCGAAATTATTTAGGAAACAATTTGGGATTAATTTCTGATCCCCGATTCAGAAGTATTTTGAAATGTTTTTTGCAGACCGCCTGCCCAAAAGACAAATTAGATAGAAACCGCCGAAATGCGCCAGCAGTGGGTGATTCAGGATGGGGCGAAGCTAATTTTCAGGCTTTTGCATGGGCGGCAGCCGAAATATCGAGAGTTGATCCTGAATTAGCAAAACAACTTCAAGGAATGTGGAAAATGACTGGTGCAGAGTATTTAAACAATGGCAACTGTTATAGTTATCAGTTGGCCGTAGCGGATGTTGAAGCACCTTGCGATTCAACGTTTATTTTACCTTCAGTCATTCAAAAAAACATTGGATATTCTATTTTCAGGAATGATTACGGTAAACCTACTGAATCTTATCTAATTACACATTTGCCCGATAGAAATTATTATCATCGACATTACGACTGTGGCTCATTTAGTTTATTTGCTAACAACACACCACTAATGCTGGATGCCGGGGTAGGTGAATATGCCGAACCGGATGTATCTTTCTATAAATCTACCCTTAATCATAACGTAGTTAGTTTTAAAGATGTAAATGGCTTAGATGTGAATGGGCTGGATGTTGGTGCAACGATAGTAGATACCTTGCTTTCTGCAGATTATGATTTTGTATCGGCAAATATTACACCACCAAACAGCATCTCAAACAAATATATCCGAAATACAGGCTATTTGAAATCAGTTTTTAATTCGGTGTTGATTTTTGACTATGTGGATTCGAACATTGGACGTTTGCATTCAAACAATTTACATACATTCACTACCTCAACTGATTTGGTAACTCGCAATGGGTTTAATAGAACTATTTCACATGGATATAATAATCTGGATATTGAAATGACTCATTTGCTTTCCTCTTACAGTATAACCTTCTCGAAAAACACATTTCATGCGATTGATATACCAAAAGCATGGCCACGTAATTTAGCGAATACAAAGGATGCAGGGGATTTGGGAAATTGTTATCAGGAATGGATTTCTGTAAATAATACCGGTAGAAACCACTATCTGACCGTTATCCGACCTAAAGATAAGACTGAGCAAGAAAGTTTTATCACCTCTTTGACTGTTGATAATGCCAACTGTAAAGGATTTAAGGTAAGTGTCCCCGGAAAAGGTTCATATATGATTTTAATCAACATATCCTCTACAGTTCAGACAACTTCTGTTCAATGGGATACTAACACCAATTTGGTGAGTATGCGGAATAAAATTAAATACACAATGGATTCTTCAGGGAAATTCTCAGTTGGAATTCCAGCCATGTCAATGGATGTGTTTATGACAAATGACTTCTTGTCGGACACTAATGCTGTGGTTTCACAATCTATCATAAATATCCAGCCCTCAATTAGTAAAGGAATTTATGAAATTGTGGGCGATTGCGTTGGGGCAAACTATTCAGTGTTTAACCTTGCAGGACAAACGTTACTCAGTGGTAAAGTAGTCCATTCACACCAAGCTATTGACATTTCATCTCACCCACAAGGAACTTATCTCGTTCGAATATTGAAAGATAAACAAACTGAAGTAAAAAAAATAATAAAATTTTAAACCATGATTATTAAACGGGTTATATGTGCGTTTGTTTTGACAGTCATACTCAGTATGTATGTTATGTCCCAACAAACACAAACTGATAATATTAGCTCACCTTCAAAAAATCAAAATCCGATATTTTGGCTGCTAAAAGATGCCGAAATTGAAAATCAATCCATTCTTGAAACACAATTCGAAGATTTGAGAAAGACGGGTTTTACCTCTTTGTATGTGTTTCTTAGAGCCAGTCGGTACCATATTTTTGACGATGAGGTAATTAAAGCAGCAAAGCATGTAGGTGAATTATGCAAAGCAAATAAAATTGAATTTAATTTTGGTCTCGATCCACGTTTTGGGGCAACTTATATAACCCGGAAAACAGGATATGGAGCACAGTTTCTACTGACCACACCTGAATATACGAACAATATAAACGCAGAAGCCGAGAAAATCAAGTCATTAGGCGAAGAAAGAGAATGCCTTAACGAGCAAAAAGTTGTAACTGGGAAATATAATCTCAAATATAATTATCCAAGTCGCAGAGATACGCATATTCTATCCGAAGTGGGAATGTGGTACAACCCAATAGGAGTTGATAAGGTTTACGCCTATCAACGGAAAGACGGAAAAGTGGTTACCGGTTCTATTCGGGACATAACTTTCGAACATCATCTTTTTATCAATCGTTCGTTATATTATATTGAAGTTTTTGGGAATATAAAATTACCTGAAGGTGAATGGTTTGTAACTGCTTTTCCCCGATTCATGACCAATATGTACGCCTACGATTCGAAAGAGCAACAACAATTATTTGAAGGCCTGATTAGCGAGTACAAGAAACAAAACGTTCAAATGGATGGTTTGGTGTGGGATGAACCGGGATATTACTTGGAATTTGGTAAATACGTGATTTCGGAGCAACTTTATACAGATTTTCAGAAAAAATATGGCTACGATCTCAAATCGAAATTATATGCATTAACATTAAAACTGGATGATGCCAGCCAACTTAAAGTACGTAATGATTATTTCAATTTATTGACTGACTATGTTGTAGGAGGCGAGAAAAGATGCAGGGACATTGGCAAAAATCTTTATAGCAAAATGCGAATGGGTATTCACCCAACCTGGCATGATATTCAATCTGAAGATATGTTTCACGGTATGGGAAATTATTGGCGGTCGCTCGAAGCGGTGGATGGTGGTTATACCGATGGTGGCGTTTACGAAAACTATTTTACCGATAACCTTGAAAAAAGATTTGCTGCTGTTTCATACATGATTACTGCCAAAGGGTTGGCACGATTTTCCGAAAGTAAAAAGGCTCATTTCAACCAATGGGGAATTAATTTCGGGAATGATGTCACTATTTATTGGAACGATATGTTGGCTGCTTTTTCCAACGAATGGCTGAATCATTGTTATGGTTATACCGGATTGATTGGTGGTGGACGACCTGTTGGCCCCGGTTATCCCGATCACGAATCGTGGGCAATCTTGCCGGATTTAATCAAAAAATGCAAAGAAGTCAACACAATAACATCCTATAATTTGCCTCTTGGAGAATCCGTAATTATATATCCTAATACTACCTTTTTCGGAACAGACGCTGTGGAAAGTGCATGGATGGAACGCAGGGTGTTGGAACTGATAGGTTCGATGCCTGCCATGGGTCTACAAACCGATGTGATTGGTTCAAATCTACTGGATGAAGGTGAAGTAAAAAACGGGAAATTAGTCGTTCGGGGTCATGTTTACAATACTGTGTTTCTACCTTATAACAAAATACTTTCTGCAAAATCAATACAGGTTTTGCAAGCACTCATTGCACAAAAAGGTCGTGTTTACGTTGGTGGTGACGTGCCAAAACAAGATTTGAACGGTAAACCAGTAGACTTAAAAATACAAACTTCATTTTCGTTGAGAGGTGATATCACCAAAACAATGGAGGAAATAGAGTTGCTAAAAATTCCTTCAAGTTGTTCTCAATTGAAAGGAGCATATCTAAACTTAATCCCTGCGGATGATGGTAAAACATTTTATTTGACTGTAATGCCTATAATTCCAAATATTTCAGTAAGTGGAGTTGTGAAGTGCATGGGACATAAATTGGAAGTGAAAGAAACTAAAACATTGGCTATTTATCAGATAGACAAGACTGTAAAACAATTAATCATTAAATAGAAATTAGACAAATGCAAAGAAGAACAATATTATTTCTGCTAATTTTGCTATCTCCCTTTACTTTTTGTTTCGCACAAAAACAGGTAGTATTGGATAACTATTTTAATAATGAATTTAACCCTAAAACAGGAAAACCCTTCCATTATCTTTGGAATGATACCGAAATGAGTGGATTTTCGGAGTTTGGAAAGTTATTTATAAATAAAGGTGCAGAAATATCAACACTTAAAGAAAAGCCGACAGAAGCTAATTTGAGAAATGCAGATGTGTTTATAATTGTTGATCCGGATACAAAATCAGAAACTGTAAATCCACACTTTATGGATATTTCTACTGCAAATGTTATAGCAAAATGGGTACAAAAAGGTGGCACATTGCTCTTATTGTCCAATGATTACAGTCATGCAGAACTGGATAGTTTTAACATCCTTTCAACGAAGTTTGGCATGAAATTCGGAAAAGAAATGCTACATCCAGAAAAGTCGGAAGCCGGAAAACCCCGGAATTTCAATAGTTGTGCATCTACTATTTTTCCGAATCCCCCGTTGTTTAAAGGAATACATAAAATATTTCTGAAAGAAATAGCACCCATTGCCTGTTCGAAAAATGCCCGCCCTGTTTTGGAAGAAAATGGTCAGGTAATTATTGCCGAAACAAACTTCGGGAAAGGTTATGTATTGGCTATTGGTGACCCCTGGCTTTATAATGAGTATATTGACCACCTGATGCTTCCTGCTGATTTTCAAAACTTAGATGCGGCTAAGAACCTGGTGGAATTGCTTTTGAATAAGAAACATAAATAAAATCTCATTTTTAAAACACAGTTGGAATTATGAAAAATACATTTTTAATTATTGCACTGCTGTTTTTGTGTATTGCAGCCACAGTAAAAGAAAAAGAGACCCCAACACTTTATTTGATTGGAGACTCAACTGTTGACCATGGTTCGGGTGGAAAAGGCTTGTGGGGTTGGGGAAAATATTTGCCCAAATTCTTTGATACAAATAAAATTTAAATTAAAAACTATGCCAGAGGTGGAACAAGTGCACGAACTTTTCAGACGAATGGTTTGCCTGAGAGTATGAAAGTGAAACGTGGGTTATGGGACAGCGTATCTGTAAAACTAAAAAAAGGCGATTACCTATTGATACAGTTTGGATTAAATGATCAGGCTGCTATAAAACGATACAACCCGTGCCAGAGGAACACTACATGGAATTGGGAAAGATAGCACAGTTATTATTAATAGTCTTACCAAACAAATGGAAGTAGTTCATACTTTTGGCTGGTATTTGCGACGATATATTAATCAGGCAAAGGCAAAAGGTGTAACTGTGATTATTTGTTCGTCAGTACCAAAAAACAAATGGGAAAATGGCAAACTAATCCGTGGTGAACAGGGTTTTGCAGATTGGGCAATGCAGGTAGCAAAAAACGAACAGGTTTTAGCTATCGATTTGAATTCTCAGGTTGCTGATGCTTATGACAAAGAAGGTGAAAAGGTAGTGACTGAAAATATCATATTGCTAAGGATAATACACATACTACTGAACCCGGAGCGAATCTAAATGCCTCAATTGTTGCAAAAGCTATCTGTGAGTTTGAGAAGTGTAATTTAAAGACGTATTTATTAAAAAAGTAAATAACTTAACGGAATAAATATCTTAAAAATCTCCGATTCCAATCATTATGGAATCGGGGATTAATTTTACTCGCTTTTCTTTCGGTATCCGGTTGGTAGTTCTCCAAAGTGTTCTTTAAAGATTGTACTAAAGTATTGAGAAGTACTGAAACCGGTTTCTACAGCAATATCAGAGATTTTCTTAGTTGGATAGTGAGTCAGCATCCATGCCGCTTTTTTCAACCGTATGGTTTGTATAAACTCATTCGGAGTCTGACCAATCAATGCTTTCATTTTAGTAAATAAAGCAGTTCGGCTTAGAGCCAACTCTGAACAAAGCATTTGCACATCCAGTTGTTCGTTATCTATATTATTCTCAACAAGTTGAATGGCTTTTTGAATAAACTGTTCATCCAGCGGATTGTTTGTGGTAGTTTGAATGGATGTAACAGGTTCTTTTGTGAATTTTTCTTGAATTACTTTTCGATTGTGAAGAATGTTACTACATCGTGTCACTAAAATTTTGATGTTGAATGGTTTGCAAATATAATCATCAGCTCCACTTCTAAGTCCTTCGATATTTTGCTCAACAGCTGTTTGGGCAGTAAGCAAAACTACCGGAATATGGCTTGTTTCAAAGTCACTTTTGAGTGTAGCGCACATTTCGATACCGGACATAATTGGCATCATTAAGTCACTCAGAATAAGATCGGGCTGAGTTTCGCGGGCTTTAGATAATCCTTCTAAACCATTGGCTGCTTCTTCTACCTGATACAAAGCGCTGAAAATTTCCACAAGCATAAGTCGTAATTCTGTCTCATCCTCCACAATAAGAATTTTGGGCTTATTGGCGTAGTACTTTTGCTGAACTGTTCGGACTTCTTCCACAAATTGTTCATCTATCTGTTCAATGTGATTAATCTGATCATCGGATTCATTGATTATCTCCACGTTTTCTTTTGCCAATAAATGGTTATCACCTTTTTTTAGCTCCACAGTAAAATCACTTCCAATATTCAATTCGCTTTTAACTGTTATTTTTCCACCGTGTAAATCAACAATTCCTTTAGCTAAAGCCAATCCAATGCCAGTACCCGGAGTTGTAATGCCAATACTTTTGTCATTGTCAACCTGATAGAATTGTTCAAAAATAGCATCTAAAAATTCAGGAGCAATTCCCTTACCGGTATCTTTTATACTCACACTTACGCTATCGGAATTCTTTTCAATATGAATATCAATCGAACCGCCATTCGGAGTGTGTTTGAAGGCGTTTGAAATTAAATTATCGAAGCACTTTTGCAATTGTGTAGCGTCAAACCAAACAGGAATTTCTTTTTCTTTGCTTGTTAAACTGAGTTTAATCTCTTTGGATTTAGCATATTCAACAAATGAACTGTAGATTTCATCTATAAATGTAGCAAGATTTTGCTCCCTCACCTTTATTTTCATAAAGCCTTCATCCTGTTTCCTGAAATCCATTAGCTCGGTAATAAGATGCATCATTTTATTGGCATTTCGATGAATACTGATAATGTGATTGTAGATATGAGGTGTTATTTTTGCCGACTGCATAAGCATATCCAGTTGTCCGATAATAAGTGTGAGTGGAGTTCTGAATTCGTGCGAAATATTAGTGAAAAAGCGTAATTTCCATTGGTGTGTAAGTTCTTTTAATTCCTTATCTTTTCGTTCGGTTTCTAACGAATGTTTATAAAGTCTTTTGGAATAATAATACTCAAAAATTCCATAAGTCAGGCTTATAGCAACTAAAAAATAAAATAGGTAGGCGTACCAGGAAGCGTACCACGGAGGATATACTTTTATTTGAAGTGATATCTCTGATGGATTATTCTTCAAAGCTAATTTACTCCTTACTTTCAGTGTATAATTGCCACTAGGCAAGTTCATGTAAATAATACTGTTTTTGGAAGAAAAATTATTCCATTGTTTATCGTACCCTTCGAGTGTGTATTGAAATAAATTGGGGTCGGATTCAATGTAATTATCTGTTGCAAAAATAACTTCCAGCAAGTTTTGTTTGTAATTAAGCGAAATGCTTTTGGTATAAGGTAATGCATCTTTTAACACACCCGATTTGTCATTGGCCTTAATCTTTGTATTGTTTATCTTTAGTTGATAAAAATACATATTGAATGGCTTTTTGATTGTTTTTATGTCGGTTTCGCTCAATGATGTTATTCCTTTTAATCCACCCATCAAAATTTCACCATTATTGCTGAAAATGCATCCGTACTTCATGGATACCAATGGAAAACCATTCTGCGAATTATAATTAATACTTTTTTTGCTGTTCAAATCAATGATAGAAATACCGGTATTAGTTCCGGCAACCATTAATCCAGTGCTGGTTTCGGAAATACAACTCACATAATCGTCTTCGAGACTGCAATTGTTATGGTTGTAAGTTATAAACTTATTGGTTGGTTTATCTAACCGGGCAATGCCGCCACCATAAGAAGCAATCCAGATTTGTTTGTTGTGATCCTGGTAAACATCATAAATACTTGTCGTTTTATCGAAGGTGTATCCGGAAAGTTTTTGAGTAGTGAGGTTTAATATTTGTAATTTGTTGCTAAAGTCAGCTATCCATAAGTTATCTTTTTCGTCTACCAAAATACTTGAAATATAATAGTCATTTGGCTTAATAAATGAGATTTCTTTCGTTTTTGTATCAAATCTGAATATACCAACAAAAGTTGAGAAAATTATGTCATCTTTGTACGGTATGACTTTAATAATAATATCTGAAGCTTCAGGAAACTGATTGTTTTTCGATTTAGAAACAGAATACCAACTAAATCGTTGGCTCTTGATGTCGAAATAGCATAATCCGCCCATAAAAGTACCAATCCACAAGCCCTCTTTCTTTTTATCGTAATAAATGCATTTCAAATAATTGCTTGATATTCCACTGTTAGCTGTATTAAAAAACCGGCCCATAGCTGTTTTCCTATCGTAAAAGTAAAGACCTTTGTCTGTAGTACAGGCCCAGATATTATTCCGCTTGTCTACGGTTAAATTAATTACCGATGTCCAGGTTGAATTATTCGAGTCAATATCAATATTACTGAAGAGCCTTGTGTCTGTGTTGAAATAGGAAACGCCACCATAATAGGTCCCCAACCAGATCGTTCCCTGCTTGTCTTTCAGAAAACAACGGACATATAAATTTTGCAATCGGCGTGTATTATCTTTTGAATTTCCAAAATGCGAAATTTCTCCGGTTGAAGGATCAAAACGGTCTAAACCCAACATAGTTCCTATCCAAATCATGCCTGAATTATCTTCAGTAACACAAGAAATATGATTATTGATAAGAGATTTGTTATTTCGGGAATCGCTTACCAAATGAGTCAACTTTCCCGAAGGATTTAATATCAACACACCCTCGTTGCGGGTACTAATCCAAATATTCTGTTTGCTGTCTTCAAATATGGAAGATGTTCGGGTTGTGGAGTTAATTATTTTACAGAGTTTCTTTTGAGAATCAATGCTGTAAATCCCTGATTCGAATGTCCCAACATAAATTTTTCCGCTAACCGTTTTATACAAATAAGATAAACGGCATGAAGACGGGAAAGTATAAAAGATAGAAGTTTTACCTTCGCTGTATTGCAGAATCTGATTATCAACGATGGCAAACAAGATGTTTTTGTAAAAGAAGATATTAGAAATAGACCTTCCTTTCAACATTTCTGTAGGAAAAACGGGATGATATTCTTCTTTTTTTATGTCGTATTCCAACACATTATCCCGTTGATTGAAGTAAATTAATCCGGCATGATTGCCACAGACAACATTTATTGAATAAATATGTCCGACTCTTTTGGTGAAATTTAATGGAAATACTTCCTCTGTTTTAATGCCATTATAACGTAGGAATCCTTCAGTTGTTGAAATCCAGATTGTTCCATTTTCATCCTGATAAAGCGAGGTTATGGTTGGATGGAAAATACCTTCATCAATAGACAGGTGGTTGAATTTAAAATCGTTAGAAGTTGAAAATACTCTAATGCAATTCGCTAATAACCAAATTGATATAAATAATATTTTTCTCATTTTTGTTGAATATAGTATCGATTAACTTACAAATATAGTTCAATGTCGTTTAGTTCGGCATTTTCCGTTTTCCTTTCCACCATTTTCTGCATGATTACCGTGAGTTGCAGAATATGAACGTGGTCATTTTCCAAATTTTGTGTAGCTGTCATTTTGTAGTATATAATATCAAAAAAAATCAAAACTTGTTTATTTCCTTGTAATCGAGGTCATTCAGTGATTTATTTGTAAAAACGCTGAAGAACTCTTGTCTGATAGGACCGAGGGAGGTGTGGAGGGCGCAGGGATTCTCGTCGCTGCAATTTTCAAAACCCAACAGGCATCCGGTGTATTTGTCCATACCTTCAATGGCTTCGATAATGTCTGCCAGTTTAATTTCCTCGGGTTTTTTGGCGATGAGGTACCCGCCGTCCCTGCCTTGAATGCTGCTAATGATCCCGGATTTGGTCAGATCAGTCATCAATCTGCGTAAGTATTTGTCCGAAATTTTTAGCGCTTCGACCAATTGCTTAGCAGAATACATCCTTTGTACATCCTTACCCATGTAGATCAGGATACGTAAGGCATATTCAGAAGTGTTACTAAGTTTCATTAAATGCTACTTTTTCTCCTTTTGTACAACTGCCAGGAATTGAATACGTTTTGCCAAAGCACATAAGCGGCAGGGCCGAGTGAAGCCACCGGTGAAAGGAAGGTTTGAGCCATCCAGATGGCAAGTACCGTATTTTTTTGCCCCAGAGCCTGTCCGCCTGAAATCCGTTTGTTATATATGCTGCCAATTTTCTTACCGCCGAGAAACTGCGCCAGGCAGATGACCAGCGACGTTCCGGCAATAAGCAACTCCATGCCTACGTTTGGATTTTCCTGATCGACCAAAAAGCTGACGGTCTTGCCGGTAACGATTGCCAGGGCTACGGTCCAGATATAAAATGCCAGATGATTCAATTTCAGAATGACCTGATGTGCTTTTGGGGTAAAGCGTTGCATGAACCAGGCGAGTAGCAGGGGTGTGATCAATAAGGGTGCGACTTTACCCAGGATTTTCAGGAAAGAATCCAGAAACAGCAAATCGCTTTGAGGGCCGATGAAGGAGAAAATGATGGGTGCCGCAATGGCGATCATCAGGTTCCCAATGAGTGTATAGGTGGTCAGACAGGCCACGCTACCTCCCAACATGCCAGTTACGACAGCGGCAGAAGTGGCAGTAGGTGCGAGCACGCAGATCAGTGCGCTTTCAGCCCAGACCGTATCGACTTTATCGAGTAGGAAATAAACCAACAGGCAACCGATAAGCTGAATGGCAACGAGCCAGATGTGAAGCGGGCTGAACCGCACTTTTCGGGGTGTCAGTTTAGCAAACGTGAGCAACAACATCGCAAAAATGAGGTAGGGAATCACCACGGAAAGGTGGTCGAAGAAGCGGTAGAAGACAATGCCCGTGAGCATAGCCAACGGTAATGACCAATCTTTGATGAATTTTAAAAGGGATTTCATAGGCAAAAGAAACTGACAAAAAAGTATTGAAGCCGTAAAGGTACGATTTTTGAAGAAACAGTTGTGATTGTTGCAGTCATTGATTAATTTTGATCTTCAACTATTTACAATGGAAACTAAAAAGTTTGACGTATCCGGAATGACCTGTGCCGCCTGTGCTGCCAACATTGAACGGAGTGTCGGCAAGCAGGAGGGCATCCTTTCGGTACAGGTCCAATTGCTTACCAATAGCATGGTGGTGACATACGACGCTGCCAAAACGGGTACGGATAAAATTGAAAATATGGTCGAAAAGGCTGGATATCAAGCCTATGCACAAACGCTTACCGAAAAGGCGGTTCAAAAACACACCGTAGCAGAAACTACTTCGTTGCGGAAGCGGTTCTGGTGGTCCTTGCTGTTTTTAGCACCCTTGATGTACCTTTCCATGGGGCACATGTCCGGAAACGGAGGGATTCAGGCCTTTGTTTTGACTCAGTTTCTGCTTACACTGCCTATTATTTTTTTAAACCGGGCTTTTTTTCAAACCGGGTTCAGGTCTTTAATTCACGCCGCTCCAACGATGGATGCCCTGGTGGCGACAGGTTCAGCCGCAGCCATGTTTTATGGAATCTGGGTGATGTATCAACTGGATGCTGCCTTTGGAAGAGGCGATACACTGAAGGTCCATGAACTTGCACACAACTTGTATTTTGAGTCTGCTGCAACAATATTGACGCTGGTTACATTGGGTAAATATCTGGAAGACCGATCGAAAAGAAAGACCACTGAAGCCATCGGTAAATTGCTTGATTTGGGTCCAAAAACGGCCACGGTGCTGCGAAACGGTTTAGAATTTCAAATTCCCGTGCAAGAGGTGCTGGTCGGTGATGACGTTGTGCTGAAACCCGGCCAGTTGGCTCCGGTCGACGGCATAATGCTGAGCGGCCGTTCGTCTATGGATGAATCCGCACTCACCGGTGAAAGCCTGCCGGTTGAAAAAGCGGTGAACGACCGCATTCTGTCTGCCTCCGTCAATCAAACCGGGTCGCTGGTGTATAAAGCGACGCGGGTGGGAGCAGATACGACACTGGCACAAATGATTCGCCTGGTGGAGGAAGCGTCCACTTCCAAGGCTCCCGTTTCGCGTTTGGCTGACAAGATTAGCCGCATTTTCGTACCTGTGGTCATGCTGTTGGCCGTTATAGCGACAATCGTTTGGCTTTTAATGGGCTATCCATTTGAATTTGCCTTGTCCATCGGGATTTCCGTACTTGTCATTTCCTGTCCTTGCGCCCTTGGGCTGGCCACGCCTGTTGCCATCATGGTCGGTACGGGAAAAGGTGCTTCCGGCGGTTTGCTCTATAAATCGGGGGAAGCATTGGAAATTGCGCAACAGGTGCAGACGGTGGTGCTCGACAAAACCGGAACGTTGACTACAGGTAAGCCGGTGGTGACGGAGATTTTTCCGGTGGAAGGCGTTACCAAAGACTTTTTGCTGAAGGTGGCCGCAGCACTCGAAAGTCGATCTGAACATCCGTTGGCGAAAGCGTTGCTTCAGGCCGCTTCCAAAATAACCTTGCCTGAAGTGCAGCATTTCGAAGCCATACCCGGAAAAGGAGTGCGCGGTGTTCTGGACAAAACGTATTTTATAGGAAATGAAGCGTTCCTAAAAGTACAAGGTATTTCTATGGAGGAAGCCCCTGTTTCCTTGGCTAACGAAGGCAAAACTCTGCTTTTCGTGGCGGACGAAACCCATTTCCTCGGAACCATTGCTGTAGCGGATGAACTTAAAACAGGCAGTTTGAAAGCGGTTCAGGAACTTCAGAAATTGGGACTCGAAGTGCTTATGCTCACCGGCGACCGCCTCGAGACAGCGCAGGCTCTCCAAAAGGAACTCGGTCTGAACCAAGTCTTTGCCGAAGTCCTTCCTGCCGATAAAGAAAAAATGATTGCCTCCCTGCAAGCTGCTGGTAAAACGGTTATGATGGTGGGCGACGGTATCAACGACGCACCTGCATTGGCTCGAGCTGACGTGGGTGTTGCCATTGGGGCAGGTTCCGACATCGCCATAGAATCGGCCGACATCGTGCTGATGCGCAACGACCTGAACGATGTGCTTTCAGCCATCCGTCTGAGCAAGGCGGTGATGCGCAACATTCGTCAGAATTTGTTCTGGGCCTTTTTTTACAACGTACTCGGCATCCCCTTGGCTGCCGGCGTCTTTTTCCCCTTGTTCGGCTGGACGCTGAACCCCATGATCGCCGCCGCGGCAATGAGCTTCAGCTCGGTGACGGTGGTGGCCAATGCCTTGCGGCTGCGAGGATTCAAACTAACACAAACACCAAAAACAGAAATTTTAAACCCAATAATACTAAATGATATGAAAACCAAAATATTGCACATTGAAGGCATGACGTGCATGCATTGTTCAGGCCGCGTTGAAAAAGCACTCAATGGCCTCGACGGCGTGGAAGCGCAAGTGAATTTAAGCGACAAGATTGCAACACTCCACATCAACGGCGATGTTAGTGATGAACTATTGAAAAAAACAGTGGCCGATGCTGGGTATGAGGTAGTATAGACAAGTCCTTGTATGGGATAGATAATGTCTACACCACTTTCCCAAGGTTATTTTTTCTGTTTGTTTCGGATTAGTGTCGAGGAGATGTTCATCATCGGCGCATTCAGCATCTGAACGCGGTTCCAGCCTTCGGGAACTTGATTGGTAGCACCAGGACGGGGATAAACAAGGATGTCAAAATTTTCAAGCAGGTACTGGTAATCCTTCCACTGCGTGAAAACATCGAGGTTGTCGCCGCCGATGAGCAGCTGGAATTGTCGTGAAGGATATTTTGAGACGGCTAAGCGAAGCGTTTGCACGGTATAGGAGGGGAGCGGAAGGCTGAATTCAATATCGGAAGCAAAGCAGTTAGGATGGCCTAAAATCGCGTTTCGTACGCCTTCCAGTCTGAAAAGTGCATCGGCAGGATCCGCCGTCGGTTTCAACGGATTTAGCGGACTCACCACGAACCAGACTTCATCCGCCAAACCTTGCTGTAGCACATGGTCTGCAAGGGCCAGATGACCTTCGTGAATAGGGTTGAAAGAGCCACCGAATAATGCCGTTCGTAGGGGGGTGGGCATGATCTAAGGCTTGACGAATGCTACGATTTTCTGCAGGCATTCCTGCTGCGCCGTTTCCAGATCCTCGTTGACGATGATGTGGTCGAACTCAGATGCGAAGGTGAGCTCAAAGGCCGCTTTAGAAACCCGTTCGCGGATAATTTCGGGGCTGTCGGTAGCGCGACCAATCAAACGTTTTTCCAAAACCTCGATGCTGGGCGGTTGTATAAAAAAAGCCATGGCCTCTTCACCGAAATACTTCTTAATGTTGATGCCGCCTTTCACGTCGACATCGAACAGTACGTTTTTGCCATCGTCAAGCATTCGGGAGACTTCGTCTTTGAGCGTACCATAATACTTGTCCTCATAGACTTCCTCCCATTCGAGAAAGGCGTTTTCTATGATTTTCAGACGGAATTCCAAAGGGGATAAAAAGTAGTAATCCTTGCCATGCACCTCGGTGCCTCGACGGGGGCGGCTGGTGGCTGAAACAGAGAATTGCAGGTTCAAATCTTGTTGTAAGAGCCATTGCACCAAGGTGGTCTTACCTGCCCCCGAAGGCGCCGAAAAAATAATCACTTTTCCAGACATATTCTTTTTCTTTT
>Ga0209125_1000672_pt1 | contig 40992 bp, 34 predicted proteins | sample BarGraIncub1131A_FD_184503 | JGI IMG/M metagenome (GOLD analysis project Ga0209125, IMG submission 184503) | Arctic peat soil microbial communities from Barrow, Alaska - Barrow Graham LP Incubations 11-31A (SPAdes) (version 2) | ecosystem: Environmental > Terrestrial > Soil > Wetlands > Peat... | reverse complement strand
ATCAAAAAGCATGGGAATAAGGCTAAAAGTATTTTTAAACACGGATTATCATATGTGTCTTCAGTGTTACTTAATGATCTTTTTCAAGATGATATAGATATATTTAGGTTTTTGTCATGTACTTAGCTCAAAAACACATTATTTCCCTCTTCAACGATCTTAAATTCAGGTTTAAAACTTGCATTCTGAACAAAATTGGGTTCTTCTTTGTAAGGCAAAGCCCTGTTATAATAAGTATTGCCACTGATCCAAACCGGCAGTTTGGCATTGTTGTACCCAACCAATCCATAGTTATTATGGATAGCTGCCTTATCTATTTCCGGGCCCAGGCCAAGAAATATATTATTGTAATAACGGTCATCACCTGACATAATGGTGCAAAGACCGGCAACAGCAGTTGAATGTGGCAAATGATACGGTGTAAACCGGCCCAGATCAGGCAACATAACAAGCTGACCGGCAATCAGGTTATGGACGTATGCGCCTCCTTCTGACTGTGTCCCGATTCCTGTTGAAGACAATAAAATATTGTTATCCACCAAAAATGGTCCATGGTTCACTTCGAAATAAATATCCATCCACGCGTTGTTGTAATATAAGTTTTGGGAAATACGCGTTCCCTGAGTCATCCAATCAAACCAGCAGCCAAATGCATTGTTGTCATGAATGCGGTTTCTGATTATTTTGGCATCAATGGCTGCATGGAATTTAATTCCGCCAATTTCGGCGCCGCCAATTTGATTTTTCTGGTGAATGTTGTAGATATTATTCCCTTCGATTGTACTAAAAGCTGCGCCCATACTTCCGCAAATACCAGTCTGTTCGCAGTTAAAAATGGTGTTATTCCGCACGATGTGAGAACCTACAGTTTCCTTGTTCCAACCAAGTCGTAAAACCCTGAAAAGGACTTCGATGTAATGAATATTGCCGTCGTTATTGACATTTCCGATGTCCTTTGACCAGACATTGTGACCACTTGCACGCTCTTTACCCAGTGTTATTCCGGAGCATTTAGAATCGCTGATCACATTATTTTCAATGATCCAGCCTTTGTCCCAATGCGTTGAAACCATTCCAATTTGTTCGGCAGTTGGCGCTCCCCATTGAGTAGCCGCCTGACTGAAATGAAAGCCCTGAATGGTAAGGTAATTGATGCCAAGCTTAACCGGATAAAAACAGGTCCATCGTGTACTTATCTCAACCAACTCTTTATTGGGATCTGACTTCTGAAAGTTGGCCCAAATTGTGGTACTCTTGTCATCACTTTCGCAGTACCAGGTATAAATTGAGCCAGCTTGATCATTGCATTTAGCGTAGGAAACAGCATTTCGAACCTTCTCAATGTTCTCCATTTCGTAAAGTGACTTCCCGTTCAGAAAAACATCGGCGGTATGGTTTTTACTGAAATTATCGCACCAGTCGCCTTGCACCATGTCCTTACACGAATTGTAATCTCCAAAAAATGAATTCGGTAAAGTTACTTTCCAGACGCCGCCCTGTTCATTTTTCCAGCCGGTAATCAATTCTGAACCTTTAATTTCAACCAAATCATTCGCCGCAGCACGATATACAATACGTTTAGAATCGCTTTCGCCACCTCGTGCCGGGTTAATCCATTCGCGGTAAGTTCCGGCATGAACAGTAATCACATCGCCGGGATTTGCAAGCTGAGCCGCAAAATTGATTGTTTTGAATGGTTTGGACGCTGAACCGTCATTCTTATTGTTCCCGTTTACTGAAACATGATATTCTTTGGCTGAGAGAACTGTTGTTATCAGAATCAGCAGCATCAGAAGTTTAAATTTTGGTGTATTCATTGGGTTAGGTTTAATTTATTTATCTCCGTTAAATTCCTTAATCGCATTCATCATTGCCACAATGTTTTCAACCGGAACATTTGCCTGAATGTTGTGAACGGTGTTGAATACGAAACCTCCGTCTTTGGCAAAAATATCGCACAAACGAAGCACTTCTTCGCGCACTTGTTCAGGCGTTGAATACGGCAATGTTTTTTGTGTATCGATACTACCGCCCCAGAAAACCAACTCTTTTCCGTAGCAATATTTTAGTTTTGCCGGGTCCATTCCGTTGGCGCTCACCTGCACCGGGTTGATAATATCAAACCCCGCGTCAATAAAGCGAGTCATAAAGGATTCGACAGCACCACAGGAATGCTTAAAGGTTTTCCAGTTGGTATTTGAATGTACCCAATCATTGATTCTACGGTAGTAAGGCAGCCATAAATCGTCGAATTGTTCAGGTGCGCAAAAGGTTGAATTCTGTGTCCCGAAATCAGTTCCGCAGATAAAAACTGCATCCAGATTATTTCCTATTACCTCATGCAAACGACGGAAGTTTTCCAATGCAATTTCAGTCTGCCGATCAAAAATGGCAGTCACATAATCGGGCCTCAAAACAGTGCTCATGTACCATTCGGCAATATCACGGATACCTTTGGGGTGTTTCATCTGCAACCCTGGAACCAATGCGATATCGCCTAAAGCTGTACCACCTAATCCGGCAATCACTGCTTTACCAGTTAACCTTGCTTTTCGGGTCGATTCTTTCCAAAAATTCAGTTCTTTCGCGGAAATCAATCCAAATTCTTCCAGATTATCCTGAACGTCTAGCTTTTCCTCATCAATGGCTTCCTGCCTGATGATGGCATCAAAAAAATATCCTGTTTTGGGCATTCGGCCTGATGCTGGAACAGAAGTGTCACCTTCAGGATATATGAGTAAATCGCCTTTTTCATCTTTCGTGGTTCTAAAACCTTCAGGAACCAGTACTTTTTGTCCCCAATTGGTGGTGAACTCAGTCAAGGGTTCGTGATTGTAAAAGCCAAACATGCTGTTCATTCCCCAGGCGCCGACCACATCAATTTCCATCACATCAATCAGTTCCTGATCAACTTCGCCAAGCATCTGGTAAGGTTCAATTACTCGAACCGGTTTTGATTCCAGACCATAGTATTTCCGTAAGTTTTCAATGGACAAAACATGAATTCCTGTCACAGCTGTCGATCCGAGATCAACCACTATTTTATCAGGCTGGTGGTGGTTGACAGTTAAATCAAATCGTTCTTTTGAAGTCATTTTAAATCTTTCGTTTGTTAAAATTCAACGATAACTTTTCCGGTTGCTTTGGTTAAAATGACCTCTTTTGTTTTTCCGTCAACAGTAACCTTGTATTTACCGAAAAATGCAGGCACAGAAAATTCGCCCTTGCGGTTGGTTTTGCCTTTTATATTGGTCCACCATTCCTTAAAAATTAGATTATGGTAGGCGGTTGCTGCTGGTCTGGGAGTCCAGTCTTTATTGTATAATGAAGAAGGCCGAATCCAGTTGGCTCCTTCCCAGAAACCCCACATCAGTATCCCTTCAACAGCCGGATGCGCAAAACAGATTTTATAATAATCCACCAGTTCCTTTGCCATTAATTTCTGCTCTTCCGGGGTCATATTCAGATTGTGGTCTTTGTAGTATTTAGATCGCTGGCCAGGCATATTGAATTCAGTTATCCTGATCGGTAAATGAAACTGTGCAAGTGAATCGAGCGCATTTTTCAATTGAATACGATCGAATGTTTCGGCATGAAGATGACCTTGCACACCAATACCAGCAATAGGAACACCCTGTTTTAGCAGTTTACGGATTTGCGCCATGTATTCAGGCAGCTTAACTCCGGTGAGGATGTCGTAGTCGTTTAAAAAAAGTCTGACATTTGGATCACCAATTCTTGCCCACTCAGCCATTTTTTTTGTAATGTCAGAGCCGAGCCGGTCTTCATAGTAATTTCCATGCACCATCTCATTGTTAAGGTCGAATTCTGCAAACCTGCCTTTGTATCGTGCGGTTATAGTTTCAGCACGGTTCTTAAGTGTTTGTTCAAGTTCCACGTCTGACATTTCTTTTAGCCATGGCTGTACATATTCGGGGATTCCCCAGAACAGGTTATGCCCTCTAATCGGGATATTATTTGCTTCAGTCCATTTCAGAATTGAATCGATCACGGAATACTTCACTTCGCCCTTCCGTCGCTCCATATTTCCCCATTTCACAGCATTTTCAGTAACTGCCGAATTAAAATTCTTCAGGAATTTTTCCTTGAATTGGTCTTTGTCAGATTTCGATGCTGAACCATTAAAAATACCATCCGGGATCGCACAACCAAACCAAAATTCATGGGCAACTTGCGCCACGCTTACTTTAGAACCAGGTTTTGCTTTAATGGTTAACTCACCTTTTCTGTGAGTAGAAATGGATTTTTCGATTTCGGAATTCTGGGCAGAACAAACTGAAAATTGAAATGATAATACAACTGTCATCATTAAAACAACAGCAATCCTCCTTTTAATCAAGCATTTTATTGATTTCATTATTGGTATTTATTTAGTTAAGTTAGGTTTAATACAATGATATACCTTTTGTTGTTTAAAATGAGCCCCTATTGATAAACCGAAACGCATTGTATTTTAATGCCTTTTGCTTATTTATCACCATTTCGGCAATATGATTACCCATTTCAGCAAAATCAGTCGAAATCACCGAAATGCCATTGGCAGCAATCTTTTTCAGTGGAGTTTCATTGTACGATATCAAGCCAATGTCGATGCCAGACAATAAGTTCGAAGCCTTGGTCTGTTCAACAAGATAAACCAAATCTTCATCGTCAATCACAATGTATGCCTCTCCCCTTTTGGGCTTTCTACCAGTAATTGAGCTTCGAAAAACTTGCGAATTGATTTGATTGATGGCACAAAATCGATTAAAACCAGTCACTATACTTTCAGGAGGATCGGTAATCTGATTTCTGAAAACCAGAATTAGCTTGCTGTATTTCCGGCATAGATTAACGACAGAAGTTAAGGATGTATAGATATCTTCCTCGAAATTCTGGAAAACTCCGGAATAGCCATTGGTGATGGTTTTAGGCTGAATATCAAGCAGAAAAAGTTTTTCAGACGGTATCATCTTCAAAACCTCATCTGTTTTATCATTTTCCATCGGAATGATTATATATGATTGGAAATTTCCAATGCTCTCCCTGATTGTTTTCTCAAAAACCTTGAAGTTGAAATGATGAAAATAAATATCAATAAACGCGTCCGCTCCAAATCGATCCTTTAAAGCATGGTATATCACCTCTTTGTAGGCGCTGAAAGTATCGAAGAGGAGGAAGATACGGTTGCTGACATTAAACTGAAGCGATGAAACAAAATAACCTTTCCCTTGCACCGGACTAATTGTTCCCTGTTCCTGAAGGATTTTGAATGCTTTAACTACCGTTTCGCGGGCAAGATTGTAATCGCCCGCCACCTGATTTATGGATGGAAGTTGTGAACCCAAAGAAAGGCTTCCATCCTCGATCCGGGAAACAACAGAATTGACAATTTGCTGGTAAACAGGACTTTTTAGTGACTTATCAATTTTCAGAATTGCAGCCATAAGCTATTTTTGATTTCCGATACTGTACTATACTGTACTACAAATGTATCGTTTAATTATTTATGCCTGATACTGTATCTCTAATTTAAAATGATCCTAAATAACTATGGACAAGTTGTAAGTTCCCTCCCATCTGAATAAGAAACGAGTTTAAATTAAAGGATTTTACACATATTAACTATCAGTATTTCAGCAGGTTTTTAAAATAAGAAAACTCTAATCAACAAGCCACATTCCGTATATTTCCTAATTCTTAAATTCTGCCCCTTGTTTATATATGTTGCTATCCTTATTCACGGATTAATTATATTTGTCGGCGGCAATGAGGTCTGCCTTTAACCGCCTGTTTTTCCCATCAGGCTAATGACATCTACCAGTAAATTAATTATTTAATCGTAATTTTATGGTAAAATCAATCATGATTGTTGGACTAGGTGGATTCATCGGTACAGTTGCCCGCTTTTTAATTTCCCGGTATTTTCAGGTTAATGTTACTTCTGTATTTCCCTGGAGTACTTTTATCGTGAATATTGTTGGATGTTTGCTGATCGGTTTAATCTACGGCATTTCAGAAAAAGGCGATGTTCTTAGCCCTGAAATTCGCCTGTTTCTGACTGTCGGAATCTGCGGCGGTTTTACAACATTCTCAACCTTTTCAAACGATGCTTTCTTACTTGGCCGCGATCAGGATTGGCTTCGTTTTGCACTTTATACTTCGCTCAGCTTATTTATTGGGCTGTTGGCTGTTTACATTGGACGTTTCATCATTAAACTGACCTAAAATGGAAAACAATACAGACGCTTGGGTATTAAAGTTTTTTATTGGCTCAACTGATCAGATCAATCAATCTCCTTTGTACGAATACATTGTTTTTCAGGCAAAAAAGAAAGGAATTGCCGGTGCTACCGTTGTGAAAGGCATTATGGGATTCGGAGCAAGTTCGGTAATTCATTCCTACAAATTTTGGGAAGTGAGCGATAAAGTACCAATGGTAGTTGAATTGGTTGACGAAGAAGATAAAATCCGCTCGTTTTATGAAACCCTTCGCCCACAGCTTGAAACCATGAAATACGGATGTTTGGTAACGTTGGAAAAGACGAATGTACTGTTGTACAAATCAGGAGAAAAACACAAGTTCGGACTTTAGGTTTTCATAGGAAAAAGTGATCAGTCGCAGTTGACAGTTTACTTAAACTTGAAACTTGGAATTTTGAACTTGAAACTATTGTAAAATGAGTTCTCAATATATTTCAAATTAAAAATTAGACTATATGTTTACACATGAAGTTGCAGGCATGATTTGTGTCGCTCAGGGAGCGAATCATGGCCCGGCTCCAATTCCTGAAGAAGGACGTTGGGTAAAAGCCAAAGAAGTAAAAGACATTTCGGGTTTGACCCACGGAGTTGGCTGGTGCGCGCCACAACAAGGAGCTTGTAAGCTTACCTTGAACGTGAAAGAAGGCATCATTCAGGAAGCATTGGTTGAAACAATCGGTTGTACCGGTATGACTCACTCAGCTGCTATGGCTTCTGAAATCCTTCCCGGAAAAACCATCCTCGAAGCATTGAATACCGACTTAGTTTGCGACGCAATTAACGTAGCAATGCGCGAATTGTTCTTACAAATTGTTTACGGTCGTACACAAACAGCTTTCTCTGAAGGCGGATTGCCAATCGGCGCTGGTTTAGAAGACTTAGGTAAAGGTTTACGCGGTGTTACAGGTACTTTGTACGGAACTGTGGCCAAAGGTCCACGTTACCTCGAAATGGCTGAAGGTTACATCACTAAAATCGGTTTGAGCGAATCGAGCGAAATCATTGGTTACGAATTCGTAAGCTTGGGTCGTATGATGGACATGATCAAAACCGGTATGGATGCCAACGAAGCGATTATTAAAGCTTCAGGCAAATATGGCCGTATGGAAGATGCAGTGAAAGTAATTGACCCACGTAAAGAATAGGAGAAAACAACTATGCCATTATTTGAAAGTTACGAAAGAAGGATCAACAAGATCAATGAAGTGTTGAATTCTTACGGCATTTCTTCGATTGAAGAAGCCAAAAAAATATGCGACGACAAAGGCGTGGATGTTTACAAAATTGTAAAAGACATTCAACCTATCGCGTTCGAAAACGCCATGTGGTCATACATCGTTGGTGGTGCAATTGCCATAAAATTAGGTCAAACCAAAGCTGCTGAAATTGCTGCAACATTAGGAATTGGTCTTCAGGCCTTTTGCATCCCGGGTTCAGTTGCCGACGACCGCAAAGTAGGTATTGGTCACGGAAATCTGGCCGCCATGTTACTGAGAGAAGAAACCAAATGTTTCGCTTTCCTTGCCGGTCACGAATCGTTTGCTGCTGCCGAAGGTGCTATCGGTATTGCAAAATCGGCAAACCGTGTACGCACTGAGCCATTGCGTGTTATACTGAACGGTTTAGGTAAAGATGCTGCTAAAATCATCGCCCGCATCAACGGTTTCACTTACGTTCAAACTCAGTTCGACTATTATACCAGCGAATTGAAAGAAGTTGAGCGCATCGCCTATTCAAAAGGCGACAAAGCTAAAGTAAACTGTTATGGTTGCGACGATGTACGCGAAGGTGTTGCCATTATGCACAGTGAAGGTGTTGATGTTTCCATCACAGGAAACTCCACCAACCCTACCCGCTTCCAGCACCCAGTTGCAGGAACTTACAAAAAAGAATGCATCGAACAAGGAAAGAAATATTTCTCAGTTGCTTCAGGTGGTGGTACTGGCCGTACTTTGCACCCCGACAACATGGGCGCTGGTCCTGCCTCTTACGGTATGACTGACACCATGGGACGCATGCACTCTGACGCTCAGTTTGCCGGTTCATCTTCAGTTCCTGCTCACGTTGAGATGATGGGATTAATCGGAATGGGTAACAACCCGATGGTTGGTGCTTCGGTAGCTGTAGCAGTTGCTATTTCGCAGGCATAATTCTTTAGTTAGATAGCTAATACGAAGGCACAAGGCACGGAGAAATTCGGAGGCTTTGTGCCTTTTTTATTTTTACTGGAATTCTACCATACTATCGCCGCGATGCGGCTTATTGGAAATTCTCGTTTCATGCGTAGCTACCATAATATTGCCGTTAACACGGCTTTAAAGCGACATGGTTTTGAGTTTATGTTTTAAATTTGAAAAATCCAAAGCAGTATAGCTGCGATAGTATGGTAGCAAAAATAGTAAAGGTCCCGGCCTATAAGCCGCATCGCGGCGGCATTATGGTCATTCTCTATATTTATTCGTAAAACTCAAAAATGTAACGCTCATCAAATTCCATTTCGAACTTCTTCAACATCTCCAGATATTCTTCCTTGAACGATTTTGAAGCATGATGCTTTTCCTGATTCATAATGTATTGGATAACATCATTTCTTTGGCTTTTTGAATAGGTAAACCCACCATAACCACGCTGCCACTCAAATTTTCCGGGAACAAATTTATTCGAATTGATCCATTTCGATGAATTTGCCTTTACTTTTTCCATTACATCAGACAGAGATGAAGTTGGATTCATCTCAAAGAAGATGTGTACATGATCCTTATTTCCATTAATAGCTAAAGGAAATTGGCTGATCCCTTTAAGAATCCCTGATATGTATTCAAAAAGTTCTTTCTTGAATCTGGATAAGAGAAAATTTTCGCGTCCTTTTACGGCAAAGACTACCTGAACATTGAGTTGTGTATAAGTATTAGCCATGGTTTTTTCTTCAAATGTATAAAATTCTGAAATGAAGAAATATTCTCTACAGATATAAAAATCAAAAATAAAATACCAAATTTGTATATTCAATGTTTATACAACCATGGAAAGTAAAGTAAAAAAATGGGGTAATAGTTTGGGGGTTCGCATTCCCAAATCTTTTTCGACACAAGCCGGAATTACCGAAGGTTCTTCTATTGAGATCAATATAGATGGAGATAAAATTACCATAGCTCCAAAACACAAAAATGAATGTTCAATTGATGAGCTGGTTTCGATGATTTCGGAGGATAATGTGCATTACGAAATTAAAACAGATGGCCCGGTAGGCAACGAAATATGGTAAATGCAGAAAAATACACTCCCCAGCGAGGCGATGTCGTTTGGCTTGATTTTCAACCTCAAGCCGGTCGGGAACAAGGTGGTCGCCGACCTTCCGTTGTTATATCGAACAGCAATTACAATAAGATTGTTGGCCTTGCTATCTTTTGTCCCATAACTTCCAAGATTAAAGGATATCCTTTTGAAGTAGCCCTTCCTGTAAATTTCCCCATTTCCGGCGTTATTTTGGTTGATCAGGTAAAAAGTTTGGATTGGAAAACCCGTAAAGCGGAATTTATTGGCAAGCTTGATGTTAAGACCATGGAGGGGATATTGGGGTTGCTGGGTAAGGTATTGGAAATGTAATTGATATATTTTCAAATAAATCAAAAATATGAAAGCTGCGGTATTGACTGAATATAACAAAGTTGAATGGTTGGATGTAGAAAAACCTTCCTGCAAGCCCGGAGAAGTATTGATCGAGGTTGCCTATGGTTGTATTTGCGGAAGCGATCAGCACATTCACAAAGGAGAATTTCATCCGCGAACCAAAACCCCAATGATTATGGGCCATGAATTTGGTGGATTGGTTGTAGAAGTGGGCGAAGGTGTTGATTGCTGGGCCGTAGGCGACAAGGTTGCTCCCGATCCGATCATCTGGTGCGGAAAATGTCCTGCCTGTTTAAAAGGTCATTATCCGGCATGTACCAGCTTAAAACTGATTGGTATTGATTCCGATGGCGGATTTGCCCAGTTTATTTCGTTGCCGCCTTCGATGTTGTACAAAGTTCCGGCAGATATTCCTGATGAACATGTTGCTTTGGTGGAAGTGTTGAGTATTGGCTGTCATGCAAAAAACCGGGCCAATGTTAAGAAAGATGACACTGTGGTAATCTGGGGATCAGGAAAAGTTGGGCTATGTATTCTGCAAGCGGTGCGTACGGTTACCAACAAAACGGTTTTTATGGTCGATATTTTAGAACCTCGTTTGGCTATCGGTCCAAAATACTATGAAAACGTGATTGCAATCAATGCTTCAAAAGAAAATCCGGTTGAGCGGATTAAAGCTGAAACCGGAGGAAGGGGAGTTGACATTGCTTTTGAGGCAGTTGGACATGCCCACGAAATAGAAGGTTTAGTAAATCCTGTTCGTGGGTGTATTCAAAGTGTTTGTGGTGGTGGAACTGTTTGCGTGCTTGGTTTGGGCAACGAACCCGCACCGATCATATTCAAAGAATTAATCTGGAAAGAAGCAAAAATTGTATCGTCGCGGGTTAGTCATGGCGAATTTGCCGAAGCAATTGACCACCTAAAAAACGGACGATTTAAACCAGAGGCATTGATTTCACAGAAGCTACATGGATCGCAGACCCAGCGAGGGTTTGAAATTCTTGACGAGAATCCTGCTGAAAACATCAAAATATTACTCGATTTCAGGTCATGACAAACAAGTTGAAGAGCGCAAACACCACAAAATCATTTGTCGCCGGTTGGTTAGCAAAGTAGCTGGATTAATACAAGAAATGCTCGAATAAAATAACAATCAGTAAGATGGAATACCTAAAAACAATTGATACCGAACTATTCTTATTCCTCAATGGAATTCACAATACCTTTTTCGATACGATAATGTTTTGGCTGAGCGATAAATTGTTTTGGATTCCGATGTATTTACTGATCATCTTTTTAATGATCAGACGCTATAAAATGAGAGGTGTTCTTATGCTCCTCTTCATCGGAATAGTAATTGCCTTTTGCGACCAAACGGCTTCACACTTGTTGAAAAATTTAGTTCAACGGTTACGACCGTCGCAAGATCCGGCTTTGGCCGGATTGGTCCATTTGAGCAAAGCCGGACCCGGTGGTTTGTATGGTTCCGTTTCATCCCATGCTGCCAATTGTTTCGGACTGGCCACCTTCATTTATTTCACATTCGACAATCAATTTAAACTACTTAAATATTGGCTTATTGTCTGGGCGGTTTTAGTATCATATAGCCGAATATACAACGGTGTGCATTATCCTGGCGATGTTTTGGCGGGTGCACTCATTGGAATTGTATATGGTTATTTAATGGCAAAGGCCTGTATCTATACTGTTACAAACCATTTGAAACGAGGCAAATGAAATAATGAAAACCATTACCCGAACCATATGGATCCTATCTCTCATTAGCCTGTTTACAGATACCGCCAGCGAAATGCTTTACCCGATCATGCCGGTTTTTCTGCAAAGTATTGGCTTTTCGGTTGTATTAATTGGTATTCTGGAAGGAATTGCAGAAGCTACTGCCGGATTGTGCAAAGGTTATTTCGGAAAGCTGTCCGACAACTCCGGAAAACGCGCACCATTTATTCAATTAGGTTATTCGCTGAGTGCGATCTCTAAGCCAATGATGATCCTGTTCATTTATCCAGCATGGATTTTCTTTGCCCGCACCATCGACCGTTTTGGAAAAGGACTTCGCACGGGAGCACGTGATGCCATGCTTTCCGATGAAGCAACCCCGCAAACAAAAGGAAAAGTCTTTGGATTTCACCGCTCAATGGATACGTTTGGGGCAGTTCTTGGGCCCATTGTTGCGCTTGTCTTTCTTTATTTCAGGCCAAACGATTACAAAACCTTGTTTCTGATTGCATTCCTTCCCGGAATGGCAGCTGTTGCAAGTACTTTCCTGATCAAGGACAAAAAACAAACCCACCCAACTAAAAAGGTTTCTACCCCATTCTTTTCATTCCTGAAATATTGGAAAGTTAGCCCACCGATGTATCGAAAAGTCGTCTTTGGATTATTGGCTTTTGCGCTTTTCAATAGCTCGGATATGCTGTTGTTGCTGAAAGTAAAACAATCAGGAATAGCAGATACTCACGTAATTGGACTTTACATTTTTTATAACCTGATTTATGCTTTGGCTGCTTTTCCGATTGGTATGATTGCCGATAAATTCAGTCTCAAAAGTGTTTTTATTTCAGGATTAATATTGTTTGCAGGAGTCTATTTTGGAATGGCTCTGACTTCAAACTTCTATGTTTATTTGGTTCTGTTCTTTCTATATGGATTGTACGCCGCTGCCACCGAAGGAATTGCAAAAGCATGGATCAGCAACATTACCGACCCCAAAGATACAGCGACAGCTATCGGGACTTTCGCTGGATTTCAAAGTCTTGCTGCAATGATTGCCAGCTCTCTCGCTGGACTGCTATGGTTTTGGTTTGGCGTTGAAACCGCATTTATCGCAACAGCAGTCGTTACCTTGGGAGTAATTTTATATTTTCTGAGCTATGTAAAGCTGCAAAAAAGAAGAATTTGACTACTCCAATTTTAGAACATATTATTAATAACCAATTAAAAATCATAAAACCATGAAAGAAGTTGTTTACGAACTGGCAAAAATGATCGATCATTCAATTCTTCATCCAACAATGACTGATGATGATCTGAAAAGAGAATGCGAAGTAGCTGTGAAATACGATGTTGCTTCGGTATGTGTGAAGCCGTATGCGGTAAAACAAGCTTTTGAATTACTTAAAGGAAGCAGCGTGCTGGTTGGCTGTGTGATCGGTTTTCCCGCTGGAAATTCAGCCATTGCAGTAAAAGTTTTTGAAGCCGAAACTGCCTGTAATGAGGGTGCTGTTGAGATCGACATGGTAATCAACATCGGTAAAGCTTTGCAGAACGATTGGGACTATATCACCAAGGAAATCAAAGCAGTTACAACTGCATGTCACTTTTATGGAGCCATTGTAAAAGTGATCTTTGAAACTGATTTCATTACCAAAGACGAGGACATTGTAAAACTTTGTGAAATATGTACCGAAGTCGGTGCCGACTATGTAAAGACCTCGTCGGGATTCGGATTTGTGAAACAAGCCAATGGAGATTACAACTACAAAGGTGCCACCATTCCAGTTTTGGAACTGATGAAAAAGAGCGTCGGACCAAAGGTAAAAGTGAAAGCAGCCGGTGGAGTTCGTAATCTCGACCAATTATTAGCTGTTCAGGCGGCCGGATGCAGCCGCTGCGGAGCAACTGCAACGATTGCTATAATGGAAGATGCGATGAAACGATTTGGAGATTAGTTATTACTTAACACAAAGTGCCGATATTTCGGAATTCCTGAATTACAATTTCTTCAGGGAAATAGCCGTCAAACTTCCTTACACAGAACCCAATTTTCTTGATACAACAGAAAGCACCGCTCTGCAAAACCGGATCAAAGAATCTGATATACAGTCACTCTTATTCAGCAATTATCCTTTGCCGTTCCGCTTTAGCGAACGGACATGCAGTTCTCTTCAAAATAAATCGCTTCTTTTAAAATATTCATCGGCCCAGTTCGTCTTCCCCAATATAAGCTGCACAACAGGGTTTTAAATGAAATACGAGTCGGTCAACAGGCTTGATTCTCAATTGAAATTCCGTTGTCGTTCAAACGAAACAAAATGACTGGAATTGAAGTTTTAAATCCGGCACTCGATGATCCGTCGATTACATGGACAGAAACAAACGTGAAGGAAAAACACAACATAGCCGAGATTATCAAAAGTCAGGGTAGCCGTCTGCGAGGGTTTATCCGCAAGCGGGTGCGCACCAGCGAAGATGCCGACGACGTACTTCAGGATGTGTATTACCAGTTGCTCGATGCCGATCGTTTGCTGAAACCCATTGATCAGATTTCAGCCTGGCTATATACTGTTGCCCGAAACCGGATTACCGATCTCTACCGGAAGAAGAAACCGGAGGCGATGTCCGGGTTTTTATCCGACAACGATGACGATAGCCTGTTTGCCGAATTGCGGCACCTGATGTTTGATGATGGAAGTACGCCCGAAACCGAATATCTGCGCTCACTGGTGTGGACTGAACTCGAAAAAGCCTTGAATGATCTTCCGGAAGAACAACGCTCGGCTTTTGAGCTGACCGAAATGGAGGGTTTTTCTTTCAAAGAGATTTCAGCACAAACGGGTGTTCCGGTCAACACGCTCATCTCGCGGAAACGATATGCCGTTTTGTATCTGCGCGAACGACTTCAGCTTATATATGACGAATTAATAAACTTTTAAAATAGATACAATGAAAACAATGTTCAGAAGAAGATGGTACTTTTTTGTACCGCTCATATTGGTTGCTTTTGCAGCTTTCGGATTGATCACCATGCATTTGTGGAACTGGCTGATGCCCGTACTTTTCCATTTACCTGAAATTACATTCTGGCAAACAGTGGGTTTAATGTTGTTATCGCGACTTATTTTGGGCGGTTTTGGCTGTCACGGACGCGGTACACATCATCATTGCAGAAGAGATTTGCATGAAAAATGGGAAAAGATGACTCCCGAAGAACGCGAACAATTCAAGGAGCACATCCATTTGCACCGTCCGCCATGGATGCACCGCTCTGCTGAAGAAACAAAATAGTGTAGGTTTTATGGCCAGGTAATTTTTGGGCTCTATGATGCTTAACAGGAACAATTTTTAAAGTTCAGGACATCATAGAGTCCATTTTATTTTCCGGATGGGTATCATGCTTAAAAAACTTCACCCAAATTGAAAAATAAACCATGAGAACCACCAATTCCAAAGCCATAGTCGATCGCAATGTTGGTGTTCGAATACTTATTCATTTTGATGCGAAGTCCTATTCCATAACCTGGCATGACTTTCTGTATCGTGCTGTTTAAATTGGGAAGAATTGATTCAACATTTCCAAACGCAACCCCTCCTAAAAGTCCATTTCGGGTAATTCCAAACCGATATTCCGACTCAAGGTACATCAGGTTATTTCCGGTAAAGCGGCCGGGAACATAACCACGCCCTGTATTTGAATAATTATCCCAGCCAATACTTGGCAAATCCAAATAGGGAGGAGTTCCGTTCAATGTAAAATTGTTATAAGCCCAAAATCCCAACACATTTTTGGATGAAGCCAAAGGTTTAAAGAAATGCCGGGCTTCGATGATCAGCGATTGCCAGTTTTTGTCGCTTCCAAGCATCTTCAGATTGGAGCGGTATTGAAGGTTTCCAAGGGTACCACTTTCCGGATTTACCGGATTTTTTCTGCTATCAAAAATAAGATTGAGCGTAATGCCCGATGATGACGATCTGGAGCCTTTCTGAAATGTTTGAACATCTGTCAGCGCTTTTCCAGGACGACCATCGTTATCTATATTCCAATGATAGTCGAGGTTATAGCCAATTCCGGCGAACACATTCTTTTTTATCTCGCGAAATACACTTTGATAAAATCGTAAATACGAGTATTCGATGTGTAAAATGTCCGCCGACGATGTTTGTGAACCGATTCCATAAGTTTGTGTGGGAAATTTGTAATACCGGGTGTCTCCGATTAAATGTAGTTTTGACTTTTCGAAAAAGAGATTGCTGGTGATGGTTGCCCAGTATTGGTGGTATTGCGAGTAATAAGCATTTGCCAGAATATTTGAAAACCGGCTTTTATTTTTGTCGTTAAAAAATGAAGTATTGCTAACCAAAGCATAAGTAACTCCTGATTCCATCGAATAGCCAACTACAGGCATTATTGAAAAGTAAGGTCCATTTCCGCTTTGAACAGCACTGTCGGCGCGAAGATGTAGCTTTAGGTTTTTCTGCAAAACATCGACCAAATCCTTCTGTTCAATTTCTGTGCTATCGCTTTTGACAGCATTGACCGATTGAGCCAAAGATGAATTTCCGGAAATGAAAAACAACAAAACAAAATTGAAAACTATTACCAACAGGTTTTTATTCATTACAAACTATCACGGTGCCAAAATTTCGCGTAAAAATACTTTTTTGCATTTATATTTCATGAATGCTCGTATTCCATTAAGATTCTTTAACATACCTCCTTATTCAACCTTTACCCTTATCCCTTCGGAATGTGCCGCGAATTCCGGTGCATACATACATTGAACCGTAGTTATCCCATTCGAAAAATCGCCTTTCTGAGTGGCAACCAGCTTGTATTCGAAAATGTAGGTGCCTTTGGGCAACCACGAAATGAAAAAGTTCGTCGAAGCATCGCGTGTAGATTCGTAGTAGCCAAGTCCATCCTGCCAACGGTAACCTGAAAGTATATTTACCGGTTCAAAAGCCGATGCCCGCATATCTTTCAGATGAATGTATTCCATATCGCGGTCTGACCGAAGTTCAACACGCACCACGATTTTGTCACCAATTTTTATGCTTGAATTTTCATTAATTGGTTCAATAACCGGTCCGGTAGGCGTATTCACTTCGCGGAAAAGCTTTTTGCTTAAGCTGAGTGGTGTTTGAGCCGGGGTAATGTGATCCAGTTGTTCGAAATACTGCCAATACATCGCGCCCCAGGCAATGGTTGGATTTGGATTGTTCACCGTTACTTTTCCCATTTCAGGTTTAACGGAAGCTGCGTCCCAGGTGGTTTTGAAATAACCGGTTCCTGCTTCGGGTTTCGTGCCATCCTGTTTGTAGGGATCAATCTTTTCGTTGCCAACCGTGATTTCAACCTGTTTGTCGGATGCCAGCAAGGATGTGCCACGCATCAACAACGCATAAACCGCTTCGGTAGTGGCTTTGGTAGTTTTCCAGTCCTGAGTTTGTTTCTGTTTCAGCAACCAGATTTTCATTTCTTCCACCGATTTCTGATCGTGACTGACCTCATCGAAAGCCTCAATCAAAAGCGCCTGTGTTTCAACCGGTGCCTGGTACCAGTACCAACCATGCTGATCATTTCGCCAGTACATGCCCATTTCTTCGCTGTGCAAAGCGGTTTCTTTCAGCGAACGCATAATCATCGATGACGTTTTCTCATCGCCAAAACGGTTCATATACAAAGCCATCATGGCTTTCATGTAGTTATTTTGAGAATTCCAGTATTTTACTGATTGAGTTTTGTAATAGTCGAGCGCCTCATGGTATTCTTTTCCAATCGGAAATTCTTTGCTGAAATAAGTTCGGGCATACAAATACTGAATGTCGTCGTATCCCAGATGGTTGTTTTTCAGGTAATCTTTGTCGTCTTTTTTGAGCTTTTCAAAATCGATTTTCAAAGTTTCATCCAGATAGTCAATAGCCTTTTTCAGCATTCCGTTTATTTCGCTGCTTTCAAGCGGATTCAATACTTTCAGCGAATATAAATGCCCTAAACCTGTAACAATGTGCTGAGTAATGTAGCGACTTTCCGGCATTCCGGCGAACCAGGGCCAACCGCCATTCGGATTCTGCATATCGTGCAGTTTTTTCACTGCTGAAGTTTGTTCCGCAGCCATCCTGTTCAGGTCGAAAAGCAAGGCAATGCGCTGTTTGCGTTCACTGTCGTTGGTTGCTTCGCGCACCCAGGGACTTTCCTGCAAAAGCACCGATTTCAGTTCCTCGTTCTTTTCAAGGTTCGATTTCAGCGCATCGGGCGAAAGGATTTTCCAGCTTTCGAATACGCGCTTGATTTTCGGATCGCTGTTGGCAATATGGGTTGCCAGACTGTTGGCGTAATACCGGCTAAAAAGTTGCTCGGTGCATTCGTACGGAAACTCCATCAGCGAAGGCAATGCCTGCACGGCGTACCAGGCCGGGTTTGAAGTATATTCGAGCGAAAGCCTGTAATTGCGCAAGGTTGAACCTGCCGAACCTGAATTGATCAGTTTGTCGAAGTTGAACGTCTTTTGCTGCATTCCATTAATTGGCAATGGTATTGATTCAGTTACCAGCATCCGGTTGGTCAATACCGGAATGGCAGCTTCTTCCCCATCGCTGAAATCTCCGGAAGTGGCGGTAATGCGGTAGGTAACCGCTTGCAAACCTTCGGGAATACTGATTTTCCAACTTACGGGTGAACTGACACCTTTATTGGCAGAGAACGGAACACTTGCAGAAGTCAGTCCTAAAAGGTTGTCGATTGGTTTCATGGTCAGCGCGTCGAAGAAATGCAGTTCGGCAGTGCCTGACAGGTCATGATCGCTGATGTTCGAGATTTTGGCCGAGAATTCCATTTTGTCGCCTTCGCGCATAAAACGTGGTGCATTGGTAAACAACATCAGGTCTTTTTGTGTGACCAGTGTTTTTTCGATCTGTCCGTATTTCAAGTCTTTGGTGTAAGCCAGACCCATCATTTTCCAGCGGGTAAGGGCTTCGGGAGCTTTAAATCTGATGACAATCTCACCATTTTCGTTGGTCGCCAACTGCGGATAGAAAAAAGCGGTTTCGTTAAAGTTCTTGCGAATTTGGATGGCTTGGGATTTGGTAGCTTTGCTGATTGATAATTCAGCGATATCCTGACCATTTACTTCATCGGAGCCTTTTACATCAGCAACAGATATTTTTTCGACTGTCACGCTACTCATTGTAGTAACTTCAACTCCAGACACTTCAGACATAAGTGCTGCATCACTACTCATTCCCCTAATCCTGATACTTCCATCCTTCATCTTTCTTCCAGAATATCGATCGCCAAAACCAAACCAGTTCAATTGGTCGTAACTTCTTGAACTTGTTGAAAAATTTATTTCAGGATAATTAAACTGATTACCTGTTTGGAATCCGAAGCATTGATTGTCTGTCCATGGCCGTGAACCATAATAAGAGTTGAAAACATTAAAAGACCAGTTATGTGGAGAAAAAACGTCGAGCGAAGCATCGTACATTCCGGCGAGCATTTCGGCAACCGCTTTTTCGCCTTTGCTGTCGCGCAAGGTAATCTGCCATTCTTCGTCCTGTCCGGGCAACAACTTGTTGCGGAAAGTGGCGAATCGAATATCCAGCTTTTTGTTGGTGTATGGAACTATGATCAGCTTGTTTATCAGGAATGAGCGGTTATTTTTCACCATTGTCAGATTGATCGAGAAGTTGCCCCGGTATTCTTCTTTCACCGGAATGCTGATAAGTTTTTGCTCATTATTCAAACTCAGGATTTCACTGCTTAGTAATTTGTCTTGCTGCATTATTTCATAGATAACACTTGCTTTTTGAAGCCGTGTGCCAACTAAAAACTGAACATTCTGACCCGGTTCTACAGTTGGCGTTAACAAGGTAAAGAAAACAGGCGATGTTGCTTCAGTTTGTTTGCTTTTAGGCTGAAAAGCATTGAAGTATTTTTGATAAAGAACCTCTTCGCCAAAAGCATCTTTGGTCTTGATTTCAATCAGGTACATTCCCTGCTGCATGGCAATTGCAGGCTTTAAAAGTGAATCCGCCGGGGTTTTGAAACTGACATCAAAAACGTTCTCTTTCGGCCAGGTGGTAACATCATCTTCATCGTTGTAAACCTCGCCCGGAAAGTCTTTTTCAAACTCCTTTTTGGTCATTGTAAACCTATCCGGACGTTGCCATTTACGTTTAAACAACACCTGGTCTGGTTTCCGGAGTTTATAAATACGAATGTTCCCTGAGGCACTTTCTTTTACATCGTTCAGATTGGTGGAAGAAATCGAAAACTGAAAGCCTTTTTCAAGATTGACATCATCCGCAAGGTCAGTTTTTACCAGCAATGCCTGATATCCAACCGAAACTGCGGTTTCTGTAGGGTGGCTTTCACCATTAATGTCAGTTACATCGGCATAAACAGTGTATGAAAATACCGGATTGGTCTTGCGGTCAACCGAAAGATCAGGAATGGCATTGAACTTGATTTCAAAAGAACCATCGTCGCCGGTAACCGCATCGCCATTGGTAATTTCCATTTCTGCCGATCTGGGCATACTGCGCCAGTACCAATCATAGTAAGGGAAACGAGCCTGACGAACCACGCGGTAATGAACTTTGGCATCGGAAACCGAACTTCCGGCATAAGCCATAGCTTTTCCTTTGGCATTAACTATTTCGCCCAGTTTGTACGATCCTTTTACAGGTTCAAAGGCGACTTCAAATTTGGGCCGTTTGTATTCTTCAACGCGAACGGAAACTTCACCTGTTTCGCAGCGAATACTCATATACCCCGTTAATACACCTTGTGGAGCAATGAAACTTCCGGCAAAAGAACCAAAATCGTTGGTCGTAAGGTTTTGCTTCGAAACGATTTGCCCGTTATTGTCATACAAAGTAACATCGGTTTTGAACCGGGTCTTTATTTTCACATCTTCTCCCTTTCGTTCCAGCACAATTCCTTTAAAATAAATGGTTTGTCCAGGACGGTAAATTGCCCGATCTGTAAAAAAATGAGTTTGTGTATAGGTCTGTGGCTCATTCTCCTGATAGGAATACGATGAAAAATAGCTTTCGGTAATTAGTTGATCATCTTTGGATTTGAATACAAGGTAAAACTGGTGGTTCCTGCTATTGTCACTTTTCGGTGGAATACTCACCAGACCAGAGCGATCGCTGAAAAAAACATCGCCTGCAGTGGTTTCAACCTTGCGGGCATTTGAATTATATTCGCGATAAAATGGTTGTACTTTAACCCCGGCAAGTGGCAATCCTGATTCGCGATTCAAAATTCTGATTTCATTGGTGCCTTTGTTATTGTTTCGGCTGAGGTAGCTGATATCACTTACCCATAAACTGGTTGAAGTTACTGCTGCTGATTTGGCTGGAAATGACGCATCATTACTTGCCAGCAGAACGTAATAGCCTGCTGGCATGGCTGGTATTTTTATTTCGGCTGAATGGTTTTGGTAATCGCCATCGTCAGGAAGCGCCTGTTCCCAGCTCTTTTCGGGCTTTATGCTCAGGTATTTTTCAAAACGAACCTGTTTTCCTTTATTCTGAAGTTCGCGGTCGGTTTCCGGATCTATTTTCAGGAAACGGAAGTAAACTTTGGAAACGTTTTTGTAATTTACCAATGCCAATGAGGGTTTCCCGATGATGGTGGCATAATTGGTCGTGACCGCTAACGAAGGTTGTTGAATGCTTTCAATCAGTGAGCGGCAATTTCGGGCTCCAAAGCTATCAGGAAAACGGTCGATGGCTGCCTGACAGATTTCGAGTGCCTGCTTTTTATTCCACTTTTTGGCTGATGAAATAGGTTGAGAAGTTGATGATTCTTCGTCATAAGGAACAGCACGTTTGTCTTCTTCATTTAATTGTGAAGCAATTTGATAGGCAACTTCGGTTGATGAGGGATGATTTAGAAATTGTTTCTCCAATTGAAATAATGCTGCCAGGTAGAGACTGTCCTTTTCAGGAAGAATACTTTTTTGATGGACAAACGAAAGCCGTTCCAGATCAGCATCAATCAATGCTGTTGGATCATTGTCTTTCAGGTGAAGATTGAGGACTTCCTGGTAAAGTTTCAATGCCTGAAATTCGAATGAAAACGAATCAGGCGATGCAATGTTGAGCGCAACAAATTTGTCGGAAGTACCAGAGTAATCGGCATTGTTCATCAAAAAAGTAATCGCTGGTTTTGTAAGTCCGGCATCCGACGACGAATAGAAGTCGATGGCACGGTGCGCCAGTAAATCAAATAAAGTGGGCCTGAATTTCTGCGAATCATCCTGTCTGATCAGTATGGCAGAATAGTTTGACAATGCGGTATTTTGGAGCAAAACTTTATCAACCAGTGATGAATCGTAGTTTTCCATGCAGGCAGATACGATCTTTTTCAGATCCCATGTTTTTATATCTTTCTGATCGAAGTTGGCTGTTTCGCAGCGCCCATGTATTTGCCAGCGGTTGTTCTGATAATACTGCCAGTAAAGCTCTGCCACGATTGAATGCAGGATTTGTTTTACCGGAGACTTTGCCGATTGAACTTCAAGTTGCGTCCGTTCAATGGTTTTCTCGTAATAATCTTCCTGAAAATCTGATTCCAGCCTCATCCGGTACAATGTTGCTTTTACAAACTGGTCGGCCTGATTTGCGGCTTTGGTTTGATCGTAAATTCGCGTTACCAGTTCGAGCGCTGTCTGCGATTGGCCTAAGTTTGAAAGTGAGTCAACCATTTGCCATTCACGCTTATATTGATTTTGCGATAAGACCGGAAGACTCACTAAAAGGATCAGAATGCTGAAGATTGTTTTCATGCCGATTGATTGTTATAGATTGAAGTGAAGTTAGCAATAATATTTGTCATGCTACTACATAATTAATGCCAGCTTTTGGCAATTTCTGATTTGTGTCGTACTCCTAAAATAACCGCAAAATGAAATTTAAAATGAATATCAGTTAGTCTGCCAAAACAATTGAAAATTTAGCCATTATCATGTCCGTTGTCTAAAGTCGAACAGCTTGTCCCGATTTTTCTATCGGGAGCAAAGGATAGCACAACTAATCATCAGTGCAGTATTCTTTTGCCATCTGCTTTAGCGTTCGATCCGCCAACTGGCAGACTCACGCCGAAGGCCAACGGACAGATTGTTCAAATTGATCAGATTGATGATATCTATTCCGAAACAAAACTGCCAAACCGCTTGTTTCTCATTCAAATACAATTACAGAAATACAATGAAAACACTGTCTAAAAATGAAGTTGAGGGTTATCTGGCACTCGATCTCGATAACTGGACCCTTGCAGGAACCACCATTAAAAGAGATTTTAAGTTCAAAACTTTTATCGAGGCATTCTCTTTCATGACTGCCGTTGCTTTTGAAGCAGAGAAACTCGATCATCATCCCGACTGGAGCAATGGATATAACAAGGTAAGTATCGCGTTAACTACCCATTCCGAGAAAGGGATTACTCATCTCGATTTCGATCTGGCCGATAAAATTAATCGTATCTACAAAAAGTACGAAGAGTGATGGATATCTCTCCGGGATAAAACACTGTTTCTGCTGTATTCCCATTTTATTGAAGCCCGCACAGAGAATTTATGTAATGAGTCCTAAATATTGTCGTATTTTTCAAACATCATCTGTCGCCGCTACGCGGCTAAAATTTTGTATTGTTATATGTTTTCTACCATACTATCGGTGCTATGCACCTTTATACTTTATCAGCCGTGTAACGGCGGTATTATGGTAGAAAATAGATTAAAGTAAGCAATAAGCCGCATGGCGGCGACATTATGAACATTTTTTTTTAATAAACAAAAACACAACTTTAAATCCTATTAGTTACCTAATCCCGCACCAGCACAAACTTTTGCTTAAACGAAGTCTTTTCAAACGGATTGCTTTGATTGCCCGAACCTGATGCACCGCGATTTCCACCGCCCATGCGGCCTCCACCGCCACCCATTCGGCCACCGCCGCCCATTCCCGACATACCACCGCCCATTCGGCCACCGCCGCCACCACCAGACATTCCGCCTTCAGATCGACCGCCGCCGCCACCCGGACGACCACCACTGTAGTTTCCTCCTCCTGAAGGCCGGGTCATGGCATTCACGTTGACGTTTAAGGTAATCAGTTCATTCAGTTGAACCAGGTTTTCGACCATCAGTTCTTTGAATGGGATGGCGATTTCGTAAACGAGATTTTGATCGCTGTCGGCTCCAATGGCGACCTGAATATCTTTCCGGCTGTTTAGTTTCAGTTCGGTCACACCCGATTGAAACCCTTTGAGCGAAACACCCGGCAATTGCGATTCATAATCTTTGATCATCAGGTTGCCTTCCGCGCGGTTTTCCTTCTCATTGCTACCCCTGCGAAATTCTTTTCCCATCATTTGCAATTCCGGAAAGCTCAGCGTTGCATTGAATTTTCTCTTTTTCTCCTTCGACGAAAGTTCAATCGACCAACCCGAGCGCATCAATTTTCTCATTTTCATCGGATCGCTCACCGAAAAAGCCAGGTACAGACGCTCTTTATCGTTGCTGATGGCATAACAAAATCCGCTGTTATCGTCGTAGAAATTGAAAGGTTTTTCCCACTCTTTATCATTTCCGTCAATGACGATTTCGCCGCTCTGCTTCCTCGATCTTGAAACATCACTTTGAGCCTGTACACCAAATGTGAACGCAAAAATTGCAAGGAAAGCCAAACTAAACTGTTTCATTTGTTCCGATTTTTTATGGTTTTTGAATCTGAATATTTCATCTCTTTAACTCCCGTTGGCGAACGAAGTTGATACTTACGTCCAATCGTAAAGGAAATTATTTAAAAGTCACTGTATTCAATGGGTTCAGTTAAAAATCATTAATAAACCACTAACTTTACTTCCATGACCGATGTACACAACCCATCAATGGGAACAGAGCATTCAGGGCTAAAGCCCAAAGGCAGTTTGCATTTCAAATCCGTCATCCGCCAGCTGGCTGATGACGGCAAAGGATAGTGCTTTTATCTACAGGAATGCCTATTCAGAGCGGTATCCTTTGCTCCCGATAGAAAAATCGGGACAAGCTGTTTGGCTTTAGGCAACGGACTTGAGCAACAGTTTTTTACCGGCCGCGAACCAATGTTCATCAAAGCGAAAATGTTCTTTCGGCCGAAATAGAATTCCCCTGCAAATTGCAACAAACACCACAATCCGCTCCGGTTCAACAATTATTTTCTACTTTTGGGTATGACCGATGTACACAACCCATCAACGCGGAACTACAATATGAGCCGGATAATCAATTATTTTTTTGCATATTTGCTTAACTATAAAACCACCCGATGAACCGAGCTTATTATTCTGATACCATTGACAATTTTATAAATGACTCACAAACAGAAATTTTCGGAAAACTTTCTAGTAACAGCGAATTTTCAGATGAGACAACACAAAAGGATGCTTGGAAAGAAGAGATCAAAATTCTAAAAAATATACTCAGTGGCTACTCTGGTTCAATCTATTTTGAATATGCTATTCCTAGAATGGGTAAACGAATTGATGTATTATTAATCATCAATTCTGTTATTTTCATTCTTGAATTTAAAGTTGGAGAAAAGGAATTTCACTCATATTCAATCGATCAGGTTTGGGATTATGCTTTGGACTTGAAAAACTTCCATGAAACTAGTCATGATAAATTGATCGCACCAATTTTAATTGCAACACTTGCTAAAGAACCATATTCGACAGTTGCCATTACACCACAAAATGATCAATTACTAATTCCAATTCGATGTAATTCAGAATCACTTTTAAATACAATTCAAAGCGTATTAGATTTCTGCCAAGATGATGAATCTATAGACATCCAAAATTGGGAAAAAGGCCGCTATCATCCGACTCCAACAATTATTGAAGCCGCAATGGCCTTATATAACAATCATTCGGTTGTCAATATTTCGAGAAGTGATGCCAGTGCAATTAACCTTAGCCAAACATCAGAAGCTGTTTCTGAAATCATTCGTTATTCTAAAGAAAAATCCGAAAAGGCTATTTGCTTTGTGACTGGTGTTCCTGGTGCAGGAAAAACATTGGTTGGACTAAATATTGCAACAACACACATTAACAAGGAGGATGAGCTTTATAGTGTCTTTCTGTCTGGTAATGGACCTTTAGTGGCCATTTTGCAGGAAGCTTTGGCTCGCGATAAAGTTAAACGAGCTCAAGATAAAGGCGAAAAGATTAAAAAAGGTACAGCTCGCAGCGACGTAAAAGCTTTTATTCAAATTGTTCATCATTTTCGTGATGAAGGATTAAAAGATGGTGCTCCTCCAATTGAGCACGTTGCCCTTTTTGATGAAGCTCAACGAGCTTGGACATTGGAGCAAACAGCCAAATTTATGCGTGAGAAAAAAGGAAGGCCTGATTTCCAAATGTCGGAACCTGAATTCCTTATCTCATGTTTAGATCGTCATCCAGACTGGGCAGTCGTTGTTTGTCTTGTTGGTGGTGGTCAAGAAATCAATACCGGAGAAGCAGGAATTAGCGAATGGATTGAAGCGCTTGAACGTTCTTTCCCAGATTGGAAAATTTATATATCTGATCGATTAACTGATAGTGAATACAATGCAAAAGATATTCTCCAAAAGCTCAAACATCGCCGCAATGTTGACTATTCTGAATCGTTGCATTTAGCCGTTTCGATGCGCTCTTTCCGTGCTGAAAATGTTTCATTACTAGTGAAGCAAATCCTAGATTTAGATAATGAAAATGCTAGGAATACACTTCAAGAATTGAAAGAAAAATATCCAATTGTGATCACTCGTAATTTGACCAAAGCAAAACAATGGTTGAAAGCCAAGGCTCGTGGCACTGAACGTTATGGAATTGTAGTTTCCTCACAAGCACAACGATTAAAACCTTATGCAATTGATGTTAAATCACCAATCGACCCAATTCATTGGTTTTTAGATGACAAAGAAGATGTCCGTTCTTCTTATTATTTAGAAGATGTTGCAACTGAGTTTCATGTTCAAGGGTTAGAACTTGATTGGGCTTGTGTGGTATGGGACGGCGACTTTAGATATTCATCAAGTGGATGGGAACAATATTCTTTTGTGGGCTCAAAATGGAATCATATTCATAAAGCCGAAAGGAAACTCTATTTAAAGAATGCTTATCGAGTGCTACTCACCCGAGCCAGACAAGGCATGGTAATCGTCGTTCCTTCAGGAGATATCGAGGATCCAACAAGAAATCCTGATTATTACAATTCAACTTTTGATTATCTAAAAGAGATTGGATTTGATGTTTTAGACTAAAACGTGACTTATAGTCCGTTGACTGGATATAAAAAACCCACTTCCTTTGGCTGAAAAATGGCATGAGCGAAGTAATTCGTTTTAATTATCTCCATCGCGATTCTGGAAACTGGAAAAAGTTCGGAAGCAAAAAATTCTCAAATCCAGATCAGCTTCGGGTTGACCAGATAGAACAAGCAATTCGTCAGAATCTAATTGATCAAGAATACTTTTATCCGGTACAAGTCGGAATCAAAAAGTTCAAGTTTCATCGGTATTTGGATGATTATTCGTGGTATGAATTTGAAACCATTGAGATGCTCGAAGACACTGATCCACCCAAGAAAAAATTGGAATCAATCAACAAATTTCTAGTTCGGCTAAAAAATGAAATATTCTGATGTTTTTCTAATGGGAGACCAGCCAACAACTTGCCCAATCTGCGGGGCAAGGACTGAAATCACTTTGGAAATTGTGAGTTCTCCAGACAAAACACAGTACCATAAATGCCTGTCAGATGATTGCCAATACACCTTCATTCAGGAAGAAGACAAAGAAGGTTAGAGTTTTCCATGCCCACCTTGCAAAGTTTCATTCAATCCAAACAAAACTTCCTGTCATTTTCTTAGCAAACCAACAATTTTTTACGATCACGCCACTTTGTACCCGCACTAACAGCCTTTTCCCCTCCCCGCCTGTTCGATGAATCGGTCCGTCGGTTTGGAGACACTTCCCGTAACATCGTTGCTTCTTAGCGGCTATCCGATGAAGTTCGGCGACGCATAGATGATTTGTTCCGCCACTTCGATGATTCGTTACCCCACATAGAAGATATTTTGGCCATTGTAACCTTGCTTCGCTACGTCATGAAAGTGGCTTTTGCCGCGGGTTGGCTGATTTTGTTTTCAGTAAAAAGACATAGGGATTGATTAAAACCCGGATATTTCGGTAAGAAGCCGTATTCATGCGTATCATACAACAATTGTATTTAAATAAACATCAATTGTGTTGGAATAAACAATAATAGATTCGTTTTAAATTATAATTGAAACGTCATAAACTACAAATTAATCGTTTATAAACACAATATAACTGATTAATACAATAACTAAATTGTTTTGAATCACAATTTAATCGAATATAACATCTATTCAATTGTTTAAAACATTTATAAATTTCAGGTTCAACGTCTGGCCGAGTTATCCGAATTCCTGAATTTCAATTTCTTCCGTGAACTCGCTGTTCAGCTTCCCTGCACCGAACCGGTTTATGCCGAAGAATCGAAGCAATCGGAAGTTGCAGAGTTGCAAATCAGGATCAAGGAACTGGAACTGGAAGTGAGCATATTAAGGCAAACGCTAAAAGATGTGGTAAGCCGTTAGTATTTGCATGGTCGCAACACATAAATAATCAATAATTTACAAAATGCATCCAAGACCTGTTGAAGAACTTGAAGAAGAATATATGACCTCAGAGAGGTCATCCTATACTTCTACGAGTTTTTCAGCAAACCCTAAATAAGATTATTCTGAATCCAACCAATTGAGATTATTGGCTCCCGGAAGAATACTGCCAAGTGAACCACATTGACATTCCTTTAATGCCATTGTCAGATTCCAGACGAGCATTAATGATCTAAAATGAGCAGTGACACATTCAGGAGAACTTTATTCAAAACCAATTTCTCTGGCAGCAAATGCAGCACTAAGCTGAAGCATGGCTTCACTTTTCACCAGGTCGCCAGTGGTTGTTGTACTCCAAAAACGGATGGTCAGTGTGCAAGTTTCGGATGTTACTTTGGTATATAATATCACAGGTTTCTTTATTGTGATCACATTCGGTATTTTTCTGATTGTGTCGTTAATTACTTCATTTATCACATTGGCATCCAGTTCCTTTCCTGAAAGAGAAAAACTAAGTATCACCCTTTTTTCGTTGTTGGTAAAGGTCCAGTTAACGATGTTTGACGAAAGGATATTACCGTTTGGAATAATGACATCGGCACCGTCATCAGTAGTAAGTGTACTGGCCCGCAATCCTATTTCCTTCACTTTACCCGACTGTCCGCTCACTTCTATTTCATCGCCAACCTGCAATGTACCATCAAAAATGAGGATCACACCCGACACCACATTGTTTACGATGTGCTGCAAACCCATACCGATACCAACACCCAAAGCTCCAAGTAAGAAGGTAAGTTTATCAATTGGCAATCCGGATGCTGCAATGGCTAAAAGGTAACCGCCAATCAATACCAATAAACGGGTAATTAGCAAACGCGAGTGTTCTCCTTTGGTGATGGTCGTTACATCCTCTGATTCGATACCGGTCTCTCCTAAAATGAAGCTTAACAGCCGCTGCATAATATGTGCAGTCCATATGATGCCGACAAACAGAATCACGCTCAGCATTTGAAAGGTGATACTTCCAATGGTTCTCTTTGCGGTGAGTGCATCCATTATTTCATTACTGATACTATGGTAGATGTTCAAATTGGATGCAAGCATGATCAGCCAAATGAATACGGCAATTAGAATCAGCGGCGTTTTGATTTTTTTAATCACGATATTGGTATCAAAAGGTACGTTAATGCCTTTCTTCAACCGGCTGAATTGCAATTGAAGTACAATTATCTCGATAATCACTTCGACAAACATAGTTAAAACAACCGCCTGTGTGACCGCAAAAATGGAAGCTACTCCAACGATCCCTGAAAGAGAGAACCGACCAAAAAGATTAAACAGAATTCCCTGACACGATAATATAATTCCGATTATTGTTGCCCATTTTAAAATGCGGTAATAGGGCATTTCTTTGCGGAGCGAACGATAAAAACGAACTGCAAACACAATGATTCCTGAATGAACAGCCAACAACAACATTCTTTCAGCAAAAGTTGGTTCGATAAATAAATAGATAATAACATCGGCAACAAACAACACCATCAATGCCATCCAGTTAAACATGAAAGCACGGTGGTGTTTTTCCTGAAAAATCATGGTCGATGCCGCCAGTAAAATCAGGTAAACAATCGAAATATAAGATGTAGGTGCGTATACATCGAAGAATGGCATCAGGCTCAGCAACACAACAATCAGTGATAATACCGGATGGTTGTTCAGGTATTGAAGATGCAGATAACTATATGCATCCTTTTGTTCCCCAAGCGTTTTCAGTAGTTTTCGTTTGAAATATAACCATGTAAAAAGCAGAATTCCTAGAAACAATACAAATTTTCGCTCTCCTGAAGTCTGTTTGATGTAATAAACTATTGCATTTTTTTCGTTGGCAAATGTACTTATCGGTACTGATCTGTTCGTTGACCTTACCGTGGCAGGAGGTTCTACAATCTCTTTTTCCCATAAACGATTAACTTCGGAACCAAAGAGTTTTGGTACTGCCTTATCCATCCTGGTATCCATGATGTTCAGCATATTCGACAAATTATACGAATTATCCGACAACTTGACTTTTAGGACATTCAGGCTGTCAACATTCGATCTGGTAATGCTATCGGTTCTTTCGTATTTTCTTTCTAACCGCACCAGCTTTTGCTTGAAAGTAGTTCGCAGCTCCTTATCGGCATATAACTTCCTGAATATCGAATCAGACAATACCCTGTTCAGCTGTAATTTGGCATGATTGACTCTCTGGTACAAATTATTGAGTTGAGCCTGAATCCGGTCAGTTTCAATCTCAAGTTTGGAAGTATAACGCTGATATAGATATTGGTTTTTAATATTAAAGACTGTACGCCGGCCTCTCATGTTTTGACGAATCAAACTGATGTCATCGGTCATAATACCGATTCGTCTTGACATCCTCACCACTTCAAAACCCAGCTTAGCGCTATCTCCAATGCCTATTAAATTATCATTCACACGTTCGATGCTCAATGTATAATCGCTCATGGTAAGCGTATCCGGCGACAATATCATTTTCTTATACAACGGTCTGGATGCTTTCGCTTTTGTTCTAACACTATCCGATTGAATGGATTGCTGATTCGCCGGATTTAATTCCGTCAAAGGGGCTGATTGGGCAAAAGCGCTTATACCAAAAAGAAGCAGAATATAAAAAAGGAACAATCGTCTCATATAATTTACTTTAATAAATACCTGACAAACAGAACAAACCCTGCTGCCTGATAAACTAATAACCGGCCTATTAAGAAAGCTCGAAGTTAATGGTTTTTATTGATTGGATTATTTAATTATTGTACTGAAAAGTAAGAAGTATGTGCAATAATCCTGAAACATGTTTTATTCCGACTTCTTTATCAAGTGCAAGACCGAATAAAAAAAACACAAAAAAAGTCCCGCAAATAGCGGGACCTAAAATCTTAAATGTTTATATGGATATAAACTATGCCAGTTTAACATTTACTGCATTCAATCCTTTTTTTCCTTCTTCCAACTCAAAGGTAACTTCATCATTTTCTCTGATGGCATCTTTAAGTCCGGTTGAATGTACAAAGTATTCTTTCGATGAATTTGCGTCTTTAATGAATCCAAATCCTTTTGATTCATTGTAGAATTTTACTGTTCCGTTGTTCATAATATGAATTTAAATTAATGATTGCAATGTACGCTTAATTATCGAAGTAATGTGTTTTTTTCTGATTATTTGGTTCCATTTTAGTTAATGTTCTTTAAAAGAACAAATTTACCGGCTTTTTTGGCTATATTTGCCAAATAACACTAATTGAAAGGAAATAATTGTATGTACGAAAAGAAACCGAATAATTATGTTTCTCCTGATCTGTCTAAGATGCAGGCTGTTGTAATTGATATCAAGACAATAATTTATATCGCGCTTGACGCAGATCCTAAGTTAGCAAGAAGCACCTATCTATCCAGGATTGGCTTAAAAAAATTATAGTAGTATTTTATATACTAAACTGAGGAAGTGAAATCGATGGTTTCACTTCCTTTTTTATGACTCATCCAACTCAAAATTCAATTAACCTACAACAAAACTACCTCCGGACTTTTGCGCGAAGCTTCGTTTTTATATTTCACCTTGGGGTAACCAACGAGCAACGAGGCATAAACCCGATGATTTGCCGGAATACCAAACTGTGGGTTCAACTTGCTCTTCTTCCCCATTGCCTTTATAATAAATCCATTGAAACAGGTGCCCAACCCCAGCGTGTTAGCATAAATCGAAGTGTAAGTCGCCCAGATGTTGGCATCGGCTTCGAGCATACCAGTTTTGGAAACAGCCCCATGAAACAATAAAACAGCCGGTGCATGATGACAAATCTGCGAATCGTTGGTTTTCCTAAGTTCAACAAACGAATCCTTGTAGCGTTTCAGTTTCTGAATGTCCAATGAAGGCACAAACATCTTGATAAACAGACCAATTACAGGTGAAGTAATGAAAGAAAACATCCGAATCAGCGATTCTGCTGCCAGATCATTCAAGAGTTTTACCTTCTCGCCCGTGCGAACAATAGTAATCTGCAAAGGCCGGGCATTGCTGGCCGACGGATAATGCTTCATATTTTCAACCAGTTCAAGCAAAACTTTATCCGGAATTTCTTTTGGCTGGTAACTCCGGCAAGTTCGTATTCCTGAAGTTAAATTCCTGAAATTTTCAGAAGATACCGAATGTTGCTGAAGTGGAAAAATGTCGCCAAAATCGGGCGATACAGCCATTTCAGGACAAATAGCCACACAATGTCCGCAATGAATACAGGTTTCGGCAATTTCGCCGGTTTCGATGGTAATGGCCGTTGCCGGACAATCTTTGACACACTTCAAACAACGGGTACATTTTTCAAGATTGATTACAGGCATGATGATTGATTTTTAGGACTCCAAAAGTATGGTTTTTACTGAAGTTTTAAAACCAACTTTGCCCCATCTTATTTTCCCTACTTTTTTTCAAACTTCCGTTTTAACGCGTAAATTTCTTCGGTCAGTATTTTCAACTGTAGGGCCACCTGGACATCAGTTAACTGTGATTCAGTAACTTCTTTGCTAATATAATGCACAAATTTCCAGATCTCGCGGATTTCGGTGGCTGCCAGTTCATAAGGTTGGTAAGCCGTATTTCGTGAAATAAGTTGTAAACATCCGCGTTCTGCCAGTTCATTTTTCAACTGCTTAAAAACCAGGCCTTCATTCAAAGTCAGTACCACATACAAATCACCGGTTTTGATTTCATTCCAATCCTGCACAAATTCACCGGTAATCCAGGCACCGTCGGGAATGGGCAGCATAGAGTCACCACTAATCTGAAAAGTTCGGTATTTCCGCTCCGACGACAAAAATGGGAGTTGAAAAACGGGCAGTTCCGAAATATATTCAGGATCGGAAAATCCATTGGTATAGCCAGCTTTGGCCTTTTCTGAAACCAGTTCTATGTTGTCGCGGTTCTGCCGATCAACTGTAGTTGCCATCACCCGCAAATTGCTTCCTTTCAGAAAAACATCCTGTCCGTGTTCCAGTTCGTAAAGCTGGCTTTCCCGAAGTTTTCCCAGATCAACCCGAAGCAAAGTGTCAACCGCCACATGAAAGTAGTCGGACAGCAAAATCAACGATTGTAAGTTTGGTCCTGAAATTTCATTCTCGTAATTATTCAGGGTCGATCGTTTGATTTCCAAAGTGATAGCAAGCTGATCCTGTGTCATCTTTTTGCGGTTTCTTAAAAATTTAATATTCGAACCGAAGTACATGCTTGCTAGTTTAATTTAAAATGATTAAATTACAATCACAAATAATGATTAAATATTAATCAAATATAAACGATTGAAATTAAAAAACAAAAAAAATGGAAAGGATTTTTAATAGCGACTTTCTCCGGTTATGTACACTTTAAAATTGAAAATGACTGACAACACAAACAAAACCGTCCTGAAAGGACAGCATAATCTAGCCCAGGGCAACGCCCTGGGGTCAAAAGCGTGGAAAAAGATCGTCCGCGCAATGGCGTTTTAAAAAAGAAATCGTTGTCTCGGACGAAAAAAATGAGCTCATATTTATCCGAAAATAGGGAGTCGCAATTCCGTCCGAAAGAAGTTTTCCGTATTGATTATCTTTTTTCCACGGACGGTTTCGTTATATATCCTTACCCCAGGGCGTTGCCCTGGGCTGAAATATACTGGCCTTTCATGCCGAAAAATAGTGTGAAAACCGAAAAGCAGGGAGGATAAACGAAATGAACTTTCAAAACAGCACCATTGTGCATCTCGATTTGGACACCTTTTTTGTGTCGGTTGAGCGGTTATTGAATTCAGGATTGATCGGCAAACCTGTCATTATTGGCAGCCTGTCAGACCGTGGTGTGGTGGCCAGTTGCAGCTACGAAGCGCGAAAGTATGGCGTTCATTCGGCGATGCCCATGCGAATGGCGCTGAACCTTTGCCGCGATGCAACGGTTATTCGTGGCGATATGGATCAATACAGCAAATATTCGCGGCTGGTAACCGATGTGATTGCCGACCGCGCCCCAGTGTATGAAAAAGCCTCGATCGACGAGCATTACATTGACATTTCAGGAATGGATCGGTTCATCGGTTCATACAAATGGACACATGAGTTGCGCAGCCGCATTATCAGCGAAACCGGCCTGCCCATTTCGTTCGGGCTGTCGGTCAACAAAACCGTATCGAAAATTGCTACCGGCGAGGCCAAGCCCAACGGTGAAAAGGAAGTGCCGCGCGATTTGGTTCAACCGTTTCTGAATCCGCTATCGATCAAAAAAATACCGGGAGTGGGCGACAAAACCTACCTGTTGCTGCGTTCGATGGGCGTAATCACCATTCAAACCCTAAGCGCTATTCCTCCTGAAATGATGCAAAGTGTGATGGGAAAATCAGGAATGGAGATCTGGCGGCGTGCGAACGGCATTGACTCATCTCCGGTTATTCCCTATTCTGAAGAAAAATCAATCAGCACAGAGCGTACTTTTGAAACTGACACTATTGATATACAAATGCTTGAACGCTTACTTATTCACATGGTCGAGAAGATTGCGTTCAAAATGCGAAAAAAACAAAAACTAGCGTCGGTGGTTACTGTTAAAATCCGATATGCCAATTATGACACGCACACGCTGCAAAAAAAGATTGCCTACACTTCATTCGATCATACCCTGATGGACACGACCCTCGAACTGTTCAGGCGGTTGTACGAACGACGGATGCTCATTCGGCTGATTGGTGTCAAACTGGGCGGACTGATAGGCGGCGTTCAGCAACTCGATTTGTTCGACAACAACGAAAAAATGATCAAACTCTACCTTTCGATGGACAAAATAAGGCTTCGGTTTGGCTCCGATGCTGTCCACCGCGCTTCAGGAGTGGAAAAAAGTTCCAGATTGACAATTTCAAATTCCAAATAATATGAAGAGAGTAGTTTTGAGTGAAATGGGGAAATGTTCCGGCAAATATTTATCTTTGTTTTGAAAGTTGACAAAGAAGTTAAAATATTGATCATGATGAAGACTATAACAATTGATATTATAAACGATAAGGCTATTCAGCTTTTAAAAGATTTAGAATCGCTACAGCTTATCCGCGTACGCAGGGAAAAATCACCAATAGACACTCGAACCAATTGGTCAGTTAAATACAAAGGCGCAATGCAAAAACAACCCCTGATTGATATTGATAACCAATTAAATGAACTCCGAAACGCATGGGAATAAAATATCTTTGGGATACCAACATCGCAATCTATTTCCTGCAAAAACAGTTTCCTCCTTTAGCGGAAAGATTTGTTGATAATTTGTTGAAAGAAGAACCACCGACTATTTCTGCTATTACCGAAATAGAATTGCTTTGCTGGAAGACTGCTAATGAAAAAGATATGGAAGTATTGCACAGTTTTATCAATGATGCTTTGGTGATAGAACTGGAAAAAGCTATAAAAATTAAGACTTCGGAAATTCGTAAAACAAACCGAATCAAACTCCCTGATGCTATAATTGCCGCAACTGCTTTGGTGTATGGTCTCACACTGATTACCCGTAATACCGAAGATTTTAAAAATATTTCAGACCTGAATACCATAAATCCCTGGGAACAATAAAATAGCAGCCCCAATTACGCTTTCGGATTTGCCTGAAACGGCATTTTGGCCATTTTTTCCACTTCGATGCTCGGGAATCCGAATTCTTCAACTACTTTGCCCAGAATCAGGTACATACCGTCACCGCGAAACGGATAGGTTTTAAGTGATGGCGGAAAGTGAACCGTATCAAAAAATTCTCCCTCAACATCGATAAATGTTCCGAAGTGCATAACCTCTTTACGCACAGTCCAAACGTATTTGATGGTCACCAAACGGCCCAGCATCCGCACTTTTCGGCCAATATTGCCCATTAGTTCTTTGGCAACCAGTTCGCCCCTGAATTTGGTTTGCAGCATATCGAAAGTTGTCATCGAAACCGGGAAACCGAGCAACTCAATTTCATCCCAGGCATCGCCCAAAACCGAATGATCGAGTTTTGGTAAACTGAACTGCCGTGGCTGCGTTTCAAACAGGGCGCGGGTTTTGGCCACAGGAACAGTTTTGTTCAGAAGCAGATGCACTTCCCACAACAATTGTATTTTCTCAATTCCGGTAAAACGAAACGCTCCCAACCGGATCAGAATTAAAAGTTGTTCTTTAGTTGCTGACACGCGTTGTGTAAAATCTGCCAGCGATTTAAACGGTCCATTGCAATTTCGTTCGTTCAGCATTTCAGTAATGACAGCACTTTCAAGGTTTTGCACATGCACAAATCCCATGTAAATGGTGGTGCCTTTAATACAAGTTTCATTCCGGCTGGAATTGACACAGGGCAGTTCGATGTGTGCCCCGCAACGTTGCGCTTCGTTGAAATACACCCATGTACGGTAAAATCCTCCGAAATTATTGATCACAGCTACCATAAATTCGAGCGGATAATGTGCTTTCAGGAAAAGACTTTGAAAACTTTCAACCGCATAAGAAGCAGAGTGCGCTTTCGAAAACGAATAACCCGCAAATGATTCTATTTGCCGCCACACTTCACGGCTGATTTCGTCGGAATAGCCTTTCTCCTTGCAATTACTGAAATATTTGTCCTCGATGCGCTGAAATTCAATCTTCGAACGGAACTTCCCGCTCATTGCGCGCCGCAACACATCAGCTTCAGCCAAATCGAGTCCCGCAAAATGGTGTGCCACCTTGATCACATCTTCCTGGTAAACCATCACCCCAAACGTTTCTTCCAACTGATCTTTCATCACCGGATGCAAATATTTGATCGTTTCAGGACGATGAAATCGTTGGATATACTCTTTCATCATGCCCGATTTGGCCACTCCCGGACGAATAATTGAGCTGGCAGCAACCAACGATAGATAATTGTCGCAATGCAATTTTGTGAGCAATCCGCGCATGGCAGGGCTTTCAATGTAAAAACAACCATTGGTTTCGGCAGTTCTCAACTGAAACTTCACCTGTTCATCCTGAAAAAAACCATCTACCTGATGCACATCGACCTCTTCTCCACGATTTTCGCGGATAATGTCAACCGCCTCTTTGATGTGCCCAATACCGCGCTGACTTAGGATGTCCAGCTTTTCAAAACCCATATCCTCGGCTATATACATGTCCCATTGGGTGGTTGGAAAACCTTTAGGCGGCAAATCAAGGGCGGTATAATAAGTAATTGGTTCTTCAGTAATAAGGATTCCGCCGGCATGAATGCTCCTGAGATTTGGAAAATCGACCATCTGCTCAGCTAACATATTGATGAGTTGGGTAATGTCGTTTTTATTGCGGACATCGGACGGATCTTGCACCAGCATATCAATTTCCTCTTTCGGCAAGCCAAAAACTTTGCCCAGTTCGCGAAAAATCGAACGATCTTTAAAAGTGGAAGTAGCGCCAAGCAAAGCAACGTGGTCTCGCCCATAACGTTTGAAAATATATTCCTGAACCTGATCGCGGTCACGCCACGAATAGTCGATATCGAAATCTGGCGGACTGGTTCTTCTCGGATTTAGAAAACGCTCAAAGTAAAGGTTTAATTGAATTGGGTCAACATCGGTTATTTTCAGACAATAAGCAACAATACTATTTGCACCACTTCCGCGCCCGACATGATAAAATCCACGCGACATGCTATAAGTTACAATGTCCCAGGCAATCAAGAAATACGACGAAAAACCTAGTGTATCAATGATTTCGAGCTCGTGATGAATGCGTTCTTTAGCTTCAGAATTATTGTCTCCGTAGCGGTAAACCATGCCGTCGAGCGCCAGTTTCTCAAGCAAAAGCCTGTCTTTGCAGGCCGATTGAGTGAATAATTTTTTATTCTTGATAGTCTTAAAATCAATACTGATGTTGCAAGTTTCAATCAGCTTTTCGGTATTTCGGACGATTTCAGGATAATTCTGAAAAACTTGTCGAATTCTTTGTGGATTAACCATTATTTCTGATTTCCGGGCAAACTGATTGTCCTGAAGTTTACTAATCAGCACATTGTGGTCGATCGCCCGCAGACTTTTATGTAAAAACCAACCTGCCTCATCCTTAAAAGTTACCGGCTGAAGAATAACAACTTGATGCTGCGATTTCCGGTATTCAGAAGTCAGCAGTTTGTTCATATCTTCTGGTTGAATACCAGTTAACTCATTATTTCGTAATTGTTTGGGACTTTTTCGGCCAAATGGATAAATTACATTCACATTTACAAATTCGCAAGCGTCCGCCGGATAAGGCTTTTTTTGCAGGTTATGTTCGGTTTGAAAGTCGTTCAGTTCTTTTAACCCTTCGCGGTTTTTAGCCAAGCCAATAAAAAGCAACTCATCATCTTTCCTGAATTCGCATCCGGCAATGGGCCGAATGCCTTTCTCCTGTGCTTTTTTCACAAACTCCGGAATCCCCATGGTTGTATTGATATCGGTCAGACACAAGCTTTCCAAACCGTTCAGAATCGCCAGATCGAGCAATTCGTCAATACTCAGGGTACCGTAGCGAAGGCTGTAATATGAATGGGAATTGAGATACATAGAAAGTGAGTGCAATTTTGTGATTCGTCCTTCTACAAATATAGGTGACAAAAAGGGTGAACAGGCGACTTGCTTGTTAATTTTTCTAATTTTACTCCCCATAATAAAGAGAATTTAAAAGGTTATCATCCAAACATATTATCATTTTATTACTTTGAAATACAAATGCTTGAACCTGAATATCTAAACTAAAACATAACCATGACCATCATCAACGTCGCCATTATTGGCTGTGCAAAAATTGCACATTTACATGCCAAAGCCATTTTACAAATACCGGAACTGAATTTCAAAGCGGTTTGGAGCCGGACCCCTGAATCAGCCCAAAAGTTTGTCGAAGCTTACGGTGTGAAAGCTTATTCTTCGATTCCTGAAATGATTAAAGCAGAAAATATCCAGATGGTAGTAATCTGCACTGCACATCCTTACCATGCCGATCCTGCTATTCAGGCAATGGAAGCCGGAGCGCATGTGTTGATTGAAAAGCCTCTTGCTTCTACGTTGCAGGATTGTGACCTGATCATTGAAGCATCTGCAAGGACTGGACGGAAAGCCGGGGTAATCAGTCAGCGACGTTGGTACCAGCCAATTGTGCGAATGAAAAAAGCCATTGATGAAGGTAAAATCGGAACTCCGGCACTTGGAACCATTCAAATGTTGGGATGGCGCGACCGTTCGTATTTCGAAAGCGATGCCTGGCGCGGATCTTGGAAAATGGAAGGCGGCGGTGTAATGGTCAATCAGGCTCCTCACCCACTCGACCTGCTGCAATGGTTGATGGGTGATATCGACGAAGTTTTTGGCTACTGGGGAAACCTGAACCATCCTTACATCGAGGTGGAAGATACGGCTGTCGCTGTGATTCGGTTTAAAAATGGTGGTCTGGGAAATATTTTGGTCAGTAATTCGCAAAAGCCGGGAATTTACGGCAAAGTTCATATTCATGGAAGCAATGGATCTTCTGTTGGAGCTCAAACCGAAGGTGGCGCAATGTTTCTACCCGGAAATAGCAACATTGCTGATGCACCAAAACTCGATTTATGGACTATTTCTGGCGAAGAACATTTAATTGAAGAATGGAACAAAACCGACAGTGACGAATTTTTCTCAGTTGACTCAATGACTTGGTATTTCAAGCAACAATTGGTTGACTTTACTGAATCAATTTTGAACAACCGACCACCATTGGTAACCGCCGAAGAAGGGCGCAAAACAGTCGAATTATTTACAGCGATTTACCGCTCGCAACGCGACGGTAAACCGGTGAAATTCCCCTTAAAACCGGAATATGACAGGAATGATATGGATGGAAGATTGAGAGAGTAATCAATGGTCAGTCACAGTGTTCAGGGAAAAGTTGGCAGTCAGGTTACGAACTAAAATACTTTTGTAATAAAGCCTGTAATTCATCTTTCCTGATGGGTTTTGAGATGTAATCATTACATCCTGCCTCAATTGCCTTTTCCTTGTCACCAGTTAGACCGTAAGCAGTTTGTGCAATGATGATTACGTCTTTGTTAAATTTCCGTATTTGCCGGGTAGCTTCATAACCGTTCATTACAGGCATTTTAATATCCATCAGAATTAAATCAGTGTCCGGATTATTGCGACAAACTTCAACAGCTTCAAAACCGTTTCTTGCTTTTAAAATTTCTTTGCTGAACTTATCGGCATCAATAGTAATAAGCATTTCAGATGTTTCATCGTCTTCGGCAATCAATATTTTCAGTCCCGAAACTTCGGGATTAATCTGATTCTCTGCCCCTTCGCTCAAAGCATCATTCTGAATGACATTTTTTCCTTCCGGTTCGGCATTGTAAGGCAAGGTGAAATAAAATGTTGAACCTTTCTTTTCCTCACTCTCGACCCAAATTTTACCATTGTGTTTTTCCACAAATTCTTTGCAAAGGATCAAACCCAGTCCGGTTCCTGTCTCCTCATTAGTACCAGTAGTTGAGTGACTTTGGTCGATCCGGAATAATTTTTCAATGCTGTTTTTCGATATGCCCACACCGTTATCGCTTACCGAAAAGATGATCTCATTTTGTTTTTCCATAGCTGAAACAATGATCTTACCGCCTGGTATC
>Ga0209125_1000669_pt1 | contig 41097 bp, 48 predicted proteins | sample BarGraIncub1131A_FD_184503 | JGI IMG/M metagenome (GOLD analysis project Ga0209125, IMG submission 184503) | Arctic peat soil microbial communities from Barrow, Alaska - Barrow Graham LP Incubations 11-31A (SPAdes) (version 2) | ecosystem: Environmental > Terrestrial > Soil > Wetlands > Peat... | reverse complement strand
CAAAGCAGCAGAAAAAATAGAAGCAGTAACAGGCCCATTCGCTGACCAAATTCGTGCTAGTGCTAAAGCAAATAATATTAGTGCTACCCTCGTTGACGCTGTAATTAAACAAGAATCAGGATTTAAAAATACCCCTGCAACAGCTACAAGTCCATCAGGTGCAAAAGGTCTTATGCAGTTAATGCCATCCACTGCTTCTAGCCTAGGCGTATCTAATGTATGGGATAGTGCTCAAAATATCGCTGGCGGCTCTAAATATCTTGCAGACATGATGAAATTGTTTGGCAATAATATACAATTATCACTCGCTGCCTATAATTGGGGACCTGGATCAGTCCAAAATGCCCTAAAAAAAACAGGTGGTTCATCATGGGAAGATATTCAAGCTACTGCCCCAAAACAGACTAAAGACTATGTTTCAAAAATCATGGCAGATTACGATTCTCGTAAAACAAATCAAACAGCAATAGATCAAATTTCTGATATAAAGACCGCAGAAACCCCAGCATATAAAGACGACTCTGATGCCATCCTTCAAGAAATTGCGCTTGTATCAAAACTTACATCTGAAAAATCTGCATTAATCCAAAAAGATATAGATATCGCTAAAACTACAAGAGATTATTCATCAGCGGTATCAAAAACAAATGATCTAATTTCATCCCAAACATTAGAAATGACTCAACTCACAGAAGCTCGTACAAAAATTAACAATATTAAAGACTCAGTTCTTGCGTCTGCTAATTCCTCATATGGAGATATTAATAGATGGCTAAATCAAGATAATGAAATGTCATCAACATATGTCAATGAATTTAATCAATCCAGTGCTGAAACACAGAAGAACATGGAATTGGAATTTACTAACCTCCAAAAGCTCCGCAAGGCATGGATGGATAATTCACAGGCTATTAAAGACACAACCCAAGCACAAAAAGACACTCAACAATCTCTAGTCGATCTGTCAAAAGATATAGCATCTCAAGTTGTAAATGCTCAGAAATCTTTAGCACAAACTGATTTAGATGCAGAAGAAAAATTACTCAATGCTTATAAAACAACTCACGAACTAAAAATCAAAGGCATTCAGGATGAAATGACTGCTCTTGATGAAAAAAATAATGTAGAAGCAGAATCGGAAGAAAGAGCAAAAAGACTTCTAGCATTAGAAGAAGCAAAACAAAAATTAACTAATGTCACTAATGAAAAAAATACTCGTGTATTAGTTGGAGACCAATGGACATGGCAAGCCAATCCAACAGAAGTGAAAACAGCAACAGATGATTTAAAAAATCTCCAAACAGATTATACTTCATGGGAAGCTGATAATACATCAAAACATCAAAAAGAAGCACTACAAAAAGAAATAGATTATCAACAATCGCTTATTGATACAAAACAGAAAGCATTTGATGCAGAAAAAGTATTATTTGATGAACAGTGGAAAAATCTAGATACTATGTCTGAAAAGTTATTAAAACTTTATGGAGATAATGTTAATTCAGCAGTCTTATTGCTATCTCAAAAATTAGAAGGATTAAATGGGCAATTATCAACTATTGTAAATGCTGATACTACTGTTCCAGACTCACTATCAAGTACAAAAACTAATGATTTTTCTTTATCAGGTTCTCCAAATAAAAAGCAAACCGTAATTGGTAATTCAGAAGATATTTCATTGGCAAAAACAGAAGCAGAGAGTAAAGGCAAATCTGATAATTTCGTTTTTGTAACAATAACAAATGGTGATGCAAGCCTTGCTAAATCTGGAGATATTGTTTTAGGTGGAAGCGTTGCAATTCCAAACGTAGGCAAGGGAACTAGAGTTTTTGGAGAAACAAAAGAAGATACTTTAGCACAATTTAAGAGAATAGTAGGACTTAGAACTGGTGGAGAAACAGGATCTTGGGGTAGTGATGGTAAATTAGCAATACTTCATGAAAAAGAAAGAGTTCTCACATCTGAACAAACATCATCATTTAATTCTCTTGTTACTAAATTACCTGATATTACTAGTATTCTAAAAAATATTGATGTTACTAAAATAATGTCTAATTTTAAAATGCCTAAAATTGATTTTAGTAATATTAAATTTCCTAGTATGAACAATAATGTTGCTAGTGCTAGTGGTGGAATTACAATAAATACGTTAAATGTTTCTGCTCAAAATGCTAATGATTTGGTAAGTCAACTTCAGAATTTAAGTAGATTGTCAAATAGAGATGGTTATTAATTCTAAGGAGAGATTGAATAGTCTCTCCTTTTGTGTGTAATTAAATAGAAATTTTTCAACAGAGATAGGGTGTGGTCATGACACATCTGATAAGAATCCGACATTCTTCTCTGTTACTTTTATTTGTCGGGATTTAATAAGTGTCGGGAAGGAATGATAAAAATGTTATTAACCGAAGAAGTTGAAGTTACATGGGGAAATAATAAAAAAATATATGAACCAAAAGGTTACGTATATAGTAGAAAAGGTACTAAATTTATGGTTAAAATAAAAGATTTGGTTTTAGGAAGTAATCTAAAAGTCGATGTGCAATGTGATTATTGTTTAGAAGAAGGCATTGAAACAATTTCTTCTGTCATATATAAAAATTATATAAGAAGTCTAAAGAACTCTGATTTAGTTAATAAAGATGCCTGTAAAAAATGTAGATCTAAGAAATTAGTTAATGTAATATTTACCAAATACAATGTTAAAAGCGTATTATCTCTTCCAAAAATTCAAGAAAAAATATCAAATACAAATATAATTAGATATGGAACTTCAAATGTGTTTGATAACTCTTCCTCCATAAGAGTTGATATTTATCAATCGATTTTGATTAAATATGGATTTCTATCTTATATGCAAACAAAAAAGTTTATAGAATCTCATACAGGTGAAAATAATAATAATTGGAAAGGTGGAATATCTTCAGAAAATCAAAAAATAAGAAACTCTTCCGAATATAAAGAATGGCGAAAATCTGTCTTTAAAAGAGATAATTATACTTGTCAAGTTTGTGGAAAACGCGGAGGAAATCTTCAAGTACATCATCTTGAATCTTTTGCTGGCAGTCCAGAATTAAGATTAAATATTGATAATGGCATTACGGTTTGCGAGGAACACCATAAATCCAATATTAAAGGTAGTTTTCATAATGTATATGGATACAACGGCAATACTAAAGAACAGTTTATTCAATATACAAACAATATCAAAAATAATCATCTGAATATATTATGTACACAAATATAAAATAATAATTCAATTCAATGAGAGGTTATTAATTTAACCATCTCTCCCACTTTTTTAGAAAGGAGTTGATCTCCATCGCAATTTATCAACCAAAATATCTTAGTCCAAATTCTACAAGTTTAGATGCTTCTATAGAAAACATTTTCTCAGCAAAAATAGAAGGAAGTTATGCAGATTATTATCAATTAATAATATATAATCTATTAACAAATATTGTAGTTTATGACTCAACTAAACTTTTTTTATCCCCCAATCTTTATCAAGGAGAAAAGCTTTCCCACGTTTTAGTCCCCCATATATTATCAAATGGATTACAATATAAATATACATTTACAGTTTTTTCTGGAGTATCATTAGCAACGTCAAGAGAAACACCTTTTTCTTGCTACTCTATTCCTACTCTTACAATGGTAGTACCATCTAATATTACATCTAAAAAATATCTATTTTCTGCAACATATACTCAAAGTGAAAATATTCCTATTAATCGTTGGTATGCAGTTTTTATGGATTTAAATAATAATATAATTCTCCAAACTCCATATAGTTATTCTGCAAAACTTGAATATACATACGATGGATTTGTAAATTCACAAAATTATAAAGTATATACAGTTGTAGAAAACCAACAAAATGTAACTGTTCAATCCATTGTATATGGATTCTCTGTTAATTACTCGTCTCCATCACTTAATTTTGTTCCTACTGCAACTTTATTGCCTGAGTTATCTGCTGTAAATGTAAAATGGTCTCCTGCAACAATAATCGCTGGAACTGTAACAGGGTCAAGTAAATATGTTCCTAGTTTATTTACTGAGGACAATACAGGATTAAATTTAGATTCTGATTTTAATGATACTGATGCAGTAGACGAATCAACTACCTTTGATGAAGCATTAACATTTGATGAATTCTATGGATGTTCTATTTTATTTAATACTTTATTTGGTAAATCATTAACTCCAAATCATGTGGAATTTAATGTTGATATTCCTATGAACTTTACAGCATTAATAGACTATATTCCAAGCAATTTATTTACTGGTGGTAAGATGTTAGACTTTGTGGATGATTTTGGTGTGATTTATGAAGTTGGATATGATCCTGAATTGAGTTGTTTTTATTTTAAGAATGACCAAAAGATTGTAAATGGTTCTGCAAAAGAATTACCATTAGACGTATTTTTAATAGCGGTAAAAAGTATTGAAGTTTTAATTATAGTAAACAATCAAATTTATGAATATCTGCATTTGTAAGGTGGTGAAAATAATTTGTTTCTTTCAGGAAATTTTCTAGGTACTGCAATCTTCAAACATATCGAAGGTAAAGCATTACCTCTTAGGAGAGTTTATAACAAAGTAAGAATCTATGGTAATTCTACAATTGATAAACTACAAATAAAAAATGTAGAAATGGAAAACGAAGATATAAGAAAAATCATTTTGACGGACACTTTGACTTGGAAAGTCGATACTTTATTAATGTGTGGATTTGAGAATTCATTAGCAGGTGGAAATATCTCTAATTTAACTAATCCTGTTACTAGTTGGCAAGTTAATCGCAGAGAAGTTGAAGGTAATACATTGAAGGTATTAGGAAATTTAGATGTTGGAGTTTCTGAATTTGTTGACTATTCTGCTCAAGCAAATAAAAAATATGTGTATTCAATTTTTGCAAGTTCATCTGATGAATTATCTGAACCTCTTGAGGCAGAAGAGATTGAAACTTCATTTTATGGATATTATTTATTAGATTCAGATAATGGTATTGCATATAAATTTGATTTAAATGTCACTTCATCAGACAAACAATATAATGGAGACGTAACAATAAATAAAAGCTATTCAAAATTTCCTAGTATATCACAAGGGAAAAGTAGATATCTCACTACTAAATTGAGTTGTATTTGTGGAAACGTAGATATAAATGGGTCTCTACAACAAAGTATCCAATATGTAGATAGTTTACGAGAGTTTATTTTAAATGGAAAACAAAAGATTTTCAAGACTCGTCGTGGAGAAATTTATAAAATTTATACGACTAATTATTCTGAAAAAGTCCTTGAGGATGGGATTTTGGAACAACCCATAATTGTTTCTTTTGATATTACAGAAGTTTCAGATATTTAAAATTTAATAGATTACTTAGGGAGGTGATTTAAATTAATTTTGATAATTACCTAAATATACTAAATTCAGGGGTTTATCGTCAACGAATAAAAGTAGAGTTATTACGTCCCACGGACGAATCTGTTTTTGCAGAAATAACAAATCATCTTGATTCTTCTACTGGGGGTATAAATATTGAGTATAAGAATGGAGTAAGGAGAAGTTGTAATTTACAAATAAATAATACAACTGATAATCCTTATTACATATCTCCAGATTCATTATTTTTGAATTCTAAATTTAAGGTTTGGTGTGGATTAGAAGATGATATTGGAAATATTGAATGGTTTTCGCAGGGAGTATACCTACTAGAAAATCCAACAATAGTTTCAGATTTTTCTAATTCAAAAATACAATTAAAAGGTTCAGATAAATTTTCAAGTTTTTCTAATGGAAGAGGTAGCTTGAACGCTACATATATAATACCAATAAATACAAATATTACAGATGCGGTTCAATCTATCTTAAATCTTATTGGAGATAAGACACCTCCGATTTTTCATTCTTCTCTCTTGAATAAAAAAATTCCATATACAATAACTAAAGAATCATCTTCCAAGTTGTCTGATTTATTATTAGAGTTAGCAACAATTTATTCTTCTAATATTTTTTACAATTCTGATGGTGTATTAGTAATGGAACCAGACTTAGAAAATAGTGTTAAGTCATCTGTATGGGATTATAACCAAGATAGTTTTCAATATTTAGGGGGTTCTTTAGAGCATAAGTGGGATGAGATTTCTAATAGTTGTAAAGTAGTAGGCAGTAATGTGAATGGAGCAACTTATTCCTCGATTTCCTACAATAATAATTTAGACTCTGATATTTCTATCCCCAACTTAGGTTATGAAATGTGTTACCTTCATACGTCTGATCTATTAGATAGTAATATAAAATGTTCAGACCTAAGTGCTTTTATTCTTAAAAGATTAACAGCAAAACAAAGTGAAATATCTATTAATAGTATTCCTATGTATCATATATCTAATTCGGATTCAGATGTCATAACCATTACAGATTTTAATTTAAAACTTAATAAGGAACGTTATCTTGTTAGTTCATTAAGTATACCATTGTCTTTTGGAGGAAATATGAGTCTAAAATGCATTAAAGAAAAAGAACTTGTAGTAAGTTAAATAAACTTAATTCATAAGTAGGTGAAAACAATATGAATATGGACGTGGATATATGTTCCACAGAATTTGGTACATTTCTCAATAATCTTATCGAAAAAAAAGCAAAAGAAATAGTTCAACAAGAAATGAAGAAATATGGAAATCTTAGAGCGTGGGATTCAATTGTTACAAGTGTGAATGGTAATTTGATAAATGTTCATCTTATTGGAGATTTAACGGAAATAACAGGACTTAAAAATAAAACATCTCAGACTCTTGCAATTGGAGATGAGGTTTATTTATATTCCCTCTCTTCTCTCTCAAATGCATATGTAGCAGTTGCTAAAAATAAACCATAATTAAAGTCAATTAAATTATAAATAAATATCCACAAAAGGATGGTGACAAATAAAAATATGGCATTAAAACTTGATTTACTAACTACTTTAATTTCAGAATACAAACAATTTAATTATCTTTTTACATTATATCCTCGTAGCACAACGGGAGACCCATCATTCACATCCGCATCATCTGCGATTGTCTATGATACATTAACATATAAAGCAGGCATCTATGCAAATCAAGGACAAGAAGGACTTTTATTGATACTTCAAGACGCATTAAAAGATTATATGTTAACTGCTGAAGATATAAATACTTTATCAAATAACGTAGAAACACTTTTAAATGTACATACAAATCTTGCCCCAATTTATGCTACAGACGCAGAACAAAATGTATCTCTTTGGGAATTAGAAGCACAAGTTATTCAAGGCAAAGAACAAATGTCTGGTTGGCAAGGTGACGGGTTCTTTGAAAATCAAGATGAAGTTGAATCATTTAATAATATGGTAGTTACTCGGGGAATGAAAAAAGGAGAAGGGTTTGCTAGTTTTGGAACACCAAATTTTGATAAACTTGTGAAGGTTGCAAATCCAGACGTTATGCCAACCAATAAAGTAAATAGTGTAGGGTTTAGTCCAGATGGTATTTACTTAGCAGTTGGTCTTAATTTTGCTCCGTATTTAACAATATATAAAAAAGACGAAACTATTTATAATAAATTAATTGAAAACACACTAAATGTACCGTCAACTCTCGTGAAAGATGTTAAATTTAGTTCAGATGGTATATATCTAGCGGTTGGTATTGCTATCGCCCCTTATCTTATTTTATATAAAAGAGATGGAGATATTTTCACAAAACTTAACCCTCCATTAGTATTACCAAGTGGACCTGTTAATGATGCGTCATTTAGTTCAGATGGTATATATCTAGCTTTAGCTATAAGTTCTAGTCCATATGTTAATATTTACAAACGCAGTGGTGATGTTTTTGCTAAACTATCAAATGTGACAGGCGGAAATCCTACATCAACAGGTAATGGGGTGTCTCTCAGTGATGATGGAACATATCTCATGGTCGCACATTCAAATTCGCCATGTGTTAGTATCTATAAACGCACAGGTGACATTTATGCAAAAATAGCAAACCCAGATATTCTACCTACTGGGTATGGGCAAGACGCAGATTATAGCAACCCTTATTTGGCAATTGTACATCTCACATCTCCATATATTACAATTTATAAACGTAATGGAGATTCATTTGTTAAATTGCCAAATCCTGAACAATTACCTACTGGGAATGCAAATGGAGTGAGTTTTAGTCCAGACGGTATTTATTTAAATATATCCCATATTGCATTTCCTTATATGACACAGTATAAAATAAATAATGATATATTCACAAAAATAGATAATCAGCCATATTTGCCAACGGGAGTGTGCAATACATCTTCTTATAGTTCACAATCTGCAAATTTAGCAATAGCATCTGATTTAACCCCTTTCTTAATAATTTATGACGGAAAAGGGGTTGTTACCACTCCAACTACAGGAGATTTAACTTTAAAACCAACAACTTTATCTGTAGTGGGCAATAGTGTGTTTATTTTAGATGACGCAGTTTTAGATACAGGGGTGAATAGAACATACGATGTATCCCTAAATGGCGGGGCGACATGGGAAAGTATAATAACTACTGGTGAAACTGTGGTACTAAATCATAGTGGAAATCAATTAATTGTTAAATTAAAATTTACTAGAATTTCTCCGGGTATTGGAAATGGAAAAGTGAATTGGGTAATGGCATGGGCGGGGGTGAATTAAGTGATTTTGGATAAATATAAATCATTAAACAGACAGCCTGTAAATAAAGACTCGGTGGAGATAGCACAACTTTGGTATGATAATATGCTTAAAGAGTCCAAAATTAATGAAGATGAAACAGAGAAATCTCAACTTTGGTATGAAGTAATGCGATTGGGAGGAATATGACATGTGGCTTTCTAGAATTAAAAAATTTTATGATGCAAAATTGTGGACTAAGGACATGGTTAAAGAAGCAGTAGTCTTTAACAAGATTACAGACCTGCAATATTTTGATATTACTAATGAAATTTATGTACCACAATAAAATAATAAATACACTTACGGAATAGAGAGAATAAATTAACTCTCTCTATTCTTAGAAAGGCAGTGACTTTATGGCTTTAATTAGTTTAGGAAACCTTAGAGACCTCTGGTTAAATGTCTCTAATTGGGTTAAAGGAATAGATACGGTATCATCTCCAAAAGTAACGGTTAGTTCAGCTTTACCATCAGGAAATAATATTTTAGGTAAAGTCGGAATTGATCAAGTAAATAATGGAGTTACTATTGTTGGGAGTACATTAAATATCGGTGCAATACAAATAGTTACCACGGCAGGAGTAAGAACCCAACTTCCAGATATGCCTTGTCAAATGGTTACTATTATTGCAAAACGCACTAATAGTGGTTATATTTATGCTGGTGGAAGTGACGTATCCGAATCTATATTTGGTGTAGAACTTTCATCAAAAGAAAGTTTTGACTACCAAGTATCTAATGCAAATTTGATATGGATTGATTCCTCTATTGGTGGGGAGGGAATAAGTTATGTCGCGATATAATTCAAATGGAGGGCAAACTTCACCATCGTTTTCAGCAATTTTTAAAAACCCAGTTGCAACATATACGGATATAGCAAGTACCTATCCTTCACCATTGATTAATTGGACAGTTAGGACTATAGATGACGGAAAGTTATATGAATATGATGGAACAACTTGGGTATGGATAGATACATTGAATACAAGTGTTTATGATACATTGGTACAATCAATGAATAATAATGTAAGTCAAATCGGTATTTTAAGTGGTATCGGGGGATTTGTTGAAAAGGCAAATAAAGATGATCTTCTATCACACTCAGCGGAGATCGCGACAGAGACAGTCAAGGGACACGTAGAGTTTGCAACTAATGCAGAGGTAACGACAGGAACAAGTAGCATACTAGCAGTTCATCCAGTAGGACTCAAAGGGGAGTTAGATAAGAAACTTACGGCTTCTATAGATATAGCTAAGTTAAAAAAGTCTAGTTCTACTTATACGGATAACGACACATCTCAGACATTTATTGATGCATTTTGTACTGCTGATAGTCTAATTACTATCGTGATAACTTCAGTGACGCTACCTTTGGGCATATGGGTTGTTAATAGTGCCATTGGTTCATTCACTATTACATCGTCAGTTAATGAATCTGCTGATATAACTTTTGACTATTACATCCAGAAGGTGGTATAGGGTATGGCAAGAGGAATCGTAAAAGGTGGATTGAACGATGGTGGAAGTTTAATTCTTACAGCAGGAGATAATTATTTTGCAGGTAACACTGTAATATCAGCCACTACCAGTTCATCATATGCAAAAACAAAAGAAGTATCCATAAATGCAAGTGGAACAATAAGAGTCAAGTTCGATATGAGAACTAACTCAACTACAGCGTATGGCAGGATTTACAAAAATGGTGTTGCTGTAGGGGTTATAAGACAAACTAGCTCTGCGTCATATATAACCTACACAGAAGATATAGCAGTTGTTGCGGGTGATTTAATACAAATATATGCCATGACAGCCAGTGGAACGACATATATTACAAACCTAAAACTATATACTGGAATAGTGTTTATAGGAACAACATTTTCGGTAGATGTATAAGGAGGATATTATGTTAACAAAAATACAATATCAAACTCAGGAATCAAAGCATGTCATATTAAATGCCAACTCTAACAAAATACTTATCGAAGAGCAAAATATCACAGAAGGAAATTTCTTAATCTTCTCAGATGTGAAACCGTTAGAGAACCTAGTTAACGAGTCACTAAACAATCAACTAACAATCATGGATGTTCTCGCCACATTCTACGATGAAATGTCAGCGAAAGGAACGATTTAATATGCCAGATATGTATTATAAATTGATTAAAGATGGCAGACGAACGATAGAACATGTTCCTGAGAAATACAAAGTAGAAGTACAGGCGTTACTAAATGCTTAGTATAATTTTTATGTTGTTGAGAGGGGGTGAAATCATGGTCGATATGTATATCGCATTGATTATGGCAGGACGTAGAACATTTTCACAAGTTCCAGTTAAATACCAACCAGCAGTACATGAAGATTTGTTAGCACTCGGATTAGATGATAATGGATTCCCAATCATTCCAGTTTAAACCATCCCATAAAGGCAAAGAATTTTGACTAGAAATGGTCTTTTCTTTGCCATTCTTTAAATAAACATTTATATATTTATTAAGAGTGTAAAAGCTTAATGCTCTTTATAAATAATTATGCATAGAACGAAAGTATAGTTTTAAAGGAATTATGAGTTTGAAAACGGGAGCATATGGAAGCATAATGGAGCATGAGAGAGGTGTATTTTTTTTACACTTCTCTTATTATTATATAAATAAGGAGTTGATATTACGAAATATCAGGTATATAAATCTATTTCTCCTTCTACTCATCAGATTTATCAAAATAGTGGTAAACAAATAACAACAAATATAATTAATATGAATGATTTACTTGGAGAAGTTTTAGACCAAGGTAATGAAGGAAGTTGTAGTGCATTTTCTTATCTTGAATTTCGTAGAGCATTATTAGCACAAGCAGGTTTAATAGGAAATTGGATTGATCCATCAGAACAAGCCCAATATTATGAAGAAAGAAAGATGGAGAATATAGCAACCAGTGAAGATTCTGGTGCTTCTCTAGAAGACGCTTTATATGTAGGAGAACAATTTGGAGTCTTGCCCTCCCAAAGTGACCCCTACACATCTGAGACTTTTGAAATTGAACCCCCTACTAAAGATTGGGACGTTTTGTTAAAACTTAATCCTAAACAAGTACAAAAAATTAATTCAGACAATGTATTATCTGATATTACAGATGCTTTAAATAATAATCATCCAATATACGCAGGAATCACCGTTTTTGGGGAACTTGAATCCAAAGAAGTTGCTGATACTGGAATTTTGACTATGCCTAATTCTTATTCTCAAGAAATGGGAGGTCATGCGGTTGTATTTTGTGGACTAGACAATAATGCAAAAATGATTCTTGTGAGAAATTCATGGAGTAAAAATTGGGGTATTAAAGATCAAGGTTTTGAAGGATGTTTTTGGATGCCATTTGATTATGTTCAATATTGTACAGATGCTTATGTAGGTTTTGCAGATGAAGTAGTTAAACCTGTTATTTAAAAATTTATTTAATGGAGGTAAAATAATAATGTTAATATGCCTAGATCCCGGACATCAATCAGTGCCAAATCCAGATACAGGTTGTTCAGGATTTGGAGTTACAGAGCAGGATATTGTATTAGATATTTGTAAACGTGCTCAACAATTAATTATAGCAAATGGAATTAAAGTTATTATGACTCGTGATGGTGCAAGAGTTAATGGTGATGGCTCTTCATTAAATGCTTCATTAAATACAAGATGCCAAATTGCTAATAATGCAAAAGCAGATTTTTATTTATCAGTTCATGCAGATGCTTTTAATGGATCTGCATACGGCACAAGTGTACATATTTTTGGATTAGGTGGCAATGCTGAAAAATTTGCTAAAATCCTAAACCCACAGATGGGACAATTATTTTCAAATCGTGGAATTAAGGTTTCTAATTTTGAAGTTATTAGGGATACTAAAATGCCATCTGCTCTATTGGAAACTGCATTTTTAGATAATAAAGATGACAATGCTAAATTAGTAGATCCTAATGTAAGACAACAAATATCTGTGATTATTGCTAAAAGTGTTTGTACTTATTTTGGAGTTGCATATAATGGTGTAGTTACTCCTGTTGTTGTCCCTGTTCCAATTGTTGAACCTTCGCGTGGAGGAACTACCCCTATTGTAACTCCTGTACCAGTTTCTCAATCTTTAAATTTCTCGTATCCTAACAATGCTAAATGCACTTCTCAAATGCTTATTCGGGATGCGAATGGTTCAGTTATTCCTAATAGATATGTGTCTGCAAATGATATCATCACGGTTTTGGACGTAAGTTATTCGCGTGGTCTTTGTTTGGTCGAGTACCCTACTTCAAGTGGAGTAAAAAATGGTTATATCACAGTATCAAATAATATTGTCTATTTTTCACAAAATGCATGGCACAATGGATCAACTATGGAGATTATTTATGATGAGAATGGTGGTAAGTTAGGTTCTCTTTCTCCTTATGAAAAAGCCACCCCATTGTATAAGAAAAATGGAATGGTTCATTTAGTTTATAACACTGACAAGGGCTTGAATTCAAAGAGTGGTTATTCAAAATACATGGCTGGAATTTAATACTAATTAATCGAATATAAAAGAAAATAAGTGGACTTGTTTACCCTGCAAGCCCACTTCTAAGCCTATCTTCCTGAAAAGATTTGCTTAGTTATATATAAGTATATCATAATAAAAGGGAGGTTGTCAAGTTATGGTTATGGAAGGTGGCATGTTGATAATGTTGGATGAAAAACAGGTTCAGTCTGTACTTGATGGGCATTCTAAGATTTTAGAGGAACATTCGGAAAAAATTCAGGGAATTCTAATTGATAACGCTGTCACGCGAGAACAATTAAACTCAATTAAGTCTCAGATGGGAGACGTCAAGGAAATAGTTACAGAATTTAGAACTAGCTATCTTCAAACAACAGCATCAATGGCGGGGACACTAAGTACATTAGTTATCAACACTAATAATCAAAATGCAGATATAACTAAAAATAATAATAACAACAAAACCTCAATTGTAATTAAAATACTTGGAATAATTGGAGCCTGTTTAGCAGGATTTCTAGCTGCAAAGTTTGGTTTAACTATTACATTATAAATTACATAAATAATAAATAAAAGTCGGTGATAAATAATATGTTAGAAGTCAAAGATATGGTTGATGAGCATGTACAAACCATAACCATAAAAACAGTTATGGTTATTCCTTCACACTCCCATAGATCAGAATCTCCAGAATTCAGAAAAACTAAACAGACTTTAAGAAAAGATGGGAATCTTTCAGAATGTTGGTTGTGTGGTAGTAAGCAGGAACTTGAGGTACATCATTTTTTCGCGGAGTGGTGTGAAGGAAGTATCATAGATTTTGAAGTTCTAAAAGATTTGTGTAATAAATTTGATATATATGGGTATGCAAAGAAAAATCAGAACGCAGAAATCACCTCAATTGATACGATTTTACAAATGATGACACTCTGTAAAAGTCATCACACTGGCACGGATAGTACGGATGGTGGTTCTCCAACGGGAATACATGAACTTCCATTTGGTGAATGGATTCTTCAAAAGGTGGCAAAAATTTCTCCAATTCCCCAAGAAGGAGAGACAATTGGTCTTGTAGAAGAAAAAATTAAAGAATTTACTGATAAGGAAGTTTTCCATAAACAAAATAAATGATTAGTAAGCAGTAAAATTACTAAGGAAAAATAATCCTAAATGAATTAAAGGAACATTTATTTTAGATTAATAACCAAATAAAATAATATCACTGGAGGAATTAAAATGGATTTTCAAACAATTATCAATCTTTTACTCCCTTACTGGGGAATTATTGCAGTTGCTTTGGGTTTTGGTGGATATGTTTTATTTCAAAGAGATGGAGCAAAAAAGATTATCCTATCATTAATAATTCGTATCGAAAAAGAAGCAGAAACATTGGCTCTTAATACAGGTGCAGATAAATTTCAATTTCTTGTTGACCGTGGATATCAATTATTGCCTACTCCTGCTAGATTACTTATCACTCAAAAAATGTTTGAATCTCTTGCACAAAGTTTATATAATTCTGCAAAAAACTACTTAGTTGTAGAAAGAGCAAAAGTTGTTGCAAATGATGCTGTAACCCCTTTAAATATTGTACCCTTAACAAGTTTACCAATAGATAAATCTGACTCAACTGATGTTCAAATTCAGGCAGAAAGTGAAATTACACCTATTATTGAAAACCCTGAAACCCCTACTACACCTAGTGTTGAGCCTATTGTAGAAATAGTGCCAGAAACACCAATTTCTTTGATACCTATAGTCACTTCTACAGTTGCAGATGCAATTACAGCACAAATTACTTTGCTTGCTCAAACGACTGCTAATACCACAATTACCAATATTGTAAATCAAACAATTGCAGAGGCATTAGCTAAAGCAACTCAAATTTAATATCAAAGGGGAAATAATAATGTCAAACTTTCTAAATAAAATTTCAGACACCTACACAAATAAATGCATAGATTTGTATTTTGAATTGCTTAAAGTATCTGGATTTAGTGTATTAGATTTCAAAATTCAATAAATAATCTAACCCAATAAAATAAGAATTTGATAGTTCGGTATAAAAATAATAAGAGAGAAAGTGAGTGATGAAATAATGGGTTTTAGAGTAGGGTCTATGTATTTTGGTAGTCCAGATATTCAAGTTTCAACAGCAAATCAGGAGATTATACAGGCAAACAAACCTACGGATTGGACTTTTCAAAAAATCTATGCCTATCGTTTTAGTTTTACAAATAATACAGCTTGCCATATAAAATTAAATGGTTCTGCTAACCAAATCTATTTAGCATCAGGTCAAGGTTTTGAAATGGATATGTATGATAGTCAATTATTTTCATTTGTAATTGTTGAAGCAGGAGTTTCATTTTCGTATATTGGTGGATTGTAGACTTATAAATAATATTTTTAATGGTTTCTTATTGAAATTGCAAGTTCAATAAGTGTGATTAAAATACCTATGCCAGTACATAGGTATTTTCCCATTTGTATCTCTAATGCTGGAGGGAGAATGATACGTAAATATGTTAGAATCTAAAACTGTGATAATGCGTTGGAATCCTGCAAATAAGAAATGGTATGAGGGAAAGGGATATATATTTACTAATTACAAGGACGAATTTAATGTTCTTGTTGGAGATATGTCTGATGGTTCAAAAGTAATGGTGAATGTAAAATGTGATGGATGTAGTGATATACTAAATGGCATAGAATGGAGAAATTATAAAAAGTATGTTTACGACGACGGAAAATATTACTGTAGAAAATGCTCTAAAAAATTACCCAGAAATGATTCTAAACCATATAAAATAAATGTGAATGTTAAATCGTTTGAGGAATGGTGTTTAGTAAATAATCATCAAGATTTATTATATAGATGGGACTATGACGTAAACACACTCAAACCTAATGAAATTAATTTTAGTTCTCAAGGACATAACAGAAATGGTTACTGGTTCAAGTGTCTAGAACATCCAGAACATGAATCAGAATTAAAAAATATCCACAATTTTGTAAGAAGTGGATATAAAGGAAGTATAGAATGCAAAAAATGTAACTCCGTATCTATAACCCATCCTGATTTAGTAAAATATTTTGTAAATAAAGAAGATACATTGAAATATTCCTCTGGTTCTTTTAAAGAGGTTACTATGAAATGTCCAGATTGTAATTACGAAAAAAAGATAAGGGTAGGTACTCTTATATGGCATGGTTTATCTTGCCATAGATGTTCAGATGGAGTATCATATCCAGAAAAGTTTATGCTTTCATTCTTGGAACAATTAAATTCAATTTCTAAATTCCAACTATCAAAAACGACTTTTAAATGGTGTAAAAATTACAGATATGACTTTTATATTGATTCACTAAACTGTATTATAGAAACACATGGTGGACAACATTACAAAGATACCTTAGGGTTTTGGGGCAGTTTAAAGGAAATTAAAAAGAATGATAATCTGAAAAAAGAATTGGCTAATGAAAATAGCATCAATAGTTATATAGTTATAGATTGTAGATATTCTAAAATGGAGTTTATTAGAAATAACATTATGATTAGTGAGCTACCTAAGTTATTAAACTTTAAAGAGTCTGATATAGATTGGTTTAGATGCCACGAATATTCTTGCAAGAGTTTAGTTAAAGTGGCTTGTGATTTATGGAACAATAGAATAAGAAGTATATCAAATATATCAAAGGAATTAAAATTGAGTAAGAGTACAATTTTAAGATACTTAAAGCAAGGATTTATATTAAACTGGTGTGACTATAATCCTAAAAAATTAAACTCATAAATAATGTATTTAAAGAAAGCGAGTGATGAAATTATGGGTTTTTTTCACAATAATAATTCTGGTGGAGGTACCTCTGGAGGCGATAGTCCTGCCATAAATGACGGTACAAATAGAATTACTCCTAGTGATGTAAAAGCAATTGATACTGCTCGTCTGACGGATAAGGCTGAAACCGCGTCATATTATAATTCAGTCGCAGAAATGAAAGCTGATAACAAATTGATAGCGGGTAAACGCTGTGTAACCTTAGGGTATTCTTTATTTTGTGATATGGGGGGTAGCACATACAAGATAGTTGATGGTGCTTTTATAGAGGATGGCGGTTCATATCACCACATCACAGGGACGCTTTTTGCACAATTAGTCTTTGCTGAAGTTGTAAATACTAAGCAATTTGGCATAACTGGGTTAGTCGATGATAGTGTGCAAATGTTAAAGGCTTTAACATTCACAGCACTTAACAAGCTAGAACTTAAACTAAACTCTGATGTTATAGTGTCTACTCCAATCTTGGTCAATGACTTTTATCACATTACTGCGGATAATAAGGGTAGAAGAATCAAGGTAAAAGATGGCGTAACGATGGAGTCTATCTTTAAGTTCACCAAGAATACCTACTATGTTAATATTCATGGGTTTGTAATGGATGGCAATAAAGCAAGTGGTGCAATCTCAAAGGGTGTAACCTATGCAACGGCGGGTGCTAATTATTATATTGCCACTTGCGAAGTGTGTGACTTATACATGGAAAAATTCGCAGATAAAGCCATTGATGTTAGCGCAAGATGCATTAATCCTAATATTCATCATATATATATAGATTCATGTGATAAACAGGGGTTATATTATTTAGGTTTTGACGGAATGGTTAGCCATATATATACAAGTTTTTGTGGCATTGCGGGATCAACAGAGGGGACCTACTTAGGTGGTGGAGATACTAAAATATCAAATGTTAAAACATGGTTTAGTGGGTCTTATGGTTCAGCAAAAGCAGGTATTGTTATAGCTTCCACCCTTAATCAATATTTTGGTATTGAAGCGCAAGAAAATTATTATGCCGGGTATTATTTTGATAACGCAAATCAAAATCAAGGGTCACTTGTTACAGACCGTAATAACTACGGCAATAACCCAATTACCTACGGCGCTGTATTAAATAGTGGTAAAGAAAACCAACTTGATATTATCTGTAGGAATAACACAAACTTCGGAGCTATATACCAACAAACTGGGGTTTGGATACCAAATAATGACTTCAAAAACAACGACATTAAAATAAGTGTTGATGATCTGCATACCACATTTTTGAAGGATGATTCTACCACGGAATACAATAATATTAGACTTAATAGGGTGGATTTTAGAGATTATTACCACGACATAACACCTAACTCAATCATCGTTGCCCCTGTTACAACGACAGGATTAACACTTACACCTTTAAAGGGTAACATCTATAAGCTCACGGGAACGGCGACCGCTGACACAACATTCTGGTTATACGGTGCGTATGGTACTGTTACAGGATTTGATGTGCCTATAAATCATAAAATTATAATGGGAGGTTCGCCCACTAAAATATCAAGCGCCAAGGCAACTATTAATATTTTCACAAATGGCATTGATATTTTATTCAGTGGTTTAAATCAATTAAACTCTTATCTTACAGTGGCTAAAACTATTTCGGGTATTAGTATTAAAGTTTTAAACGGTCAAACGGTAGACATGATTATTAACCCTAAGATATTAGTGTTTGAACATTAAATAATCAGCAATAGGATAAACACAATAACTAATTATTGTGTTTATCGAGAAACATCGGATCTGTTAAATTGTTTCGTGCGTAATATTTTCCTTAAACAAGCTTCTATAAAAGTTCTCAAAGTTTTGCACCACTTAGATTCTATATAGTGGCTGACCAAAAATGACAAAATAAACATAAACGTAAAAGTAAAAATAACCAAAATATTTGTGTTGATTTTGTTGTAAAGCTGATTGAATATCGCGTAACCAATTGTATGATGCAGTAAATATAAAGGATACGACAAAGCACCTAAAATAGAAACAATCCTTAGTTTTTTGAGTTTAAGCACCTTAATTGCGGCAAGGAACATTATGATTAATATAAAAGAGTCGATTGCTACAACAACGGGAATGGACAAATCGTAATTACTATAAGTATTATTGTTAATTGCCCTGTTAACCGAAGAATAGATAGAAAGACCACAAGAAGCTGCCAGCCCAATGCTTTTTGAGATTGTTAAGCCGTGTTTCCATATTAAAAACAATAACATGCCATATATAAACAGTGATGAGTAACTACCTAGTGTTAATTTATTAGCGATTTTAGAAAGAATGGAATCTGAACCGAAATTAAGGTAGATACACGCTATGGATAGGGTAAGCCAAATATACGCGAAATACTCGCTGTACTTAATCTTGCGTATAAGTAAGACAAATGCGATTAATGCGTAAAACGTGATTTCGTACATTAGAGTCCAATAAGAACCATCAATATTATTAATGTTAACAAATCCGTTAAGCATGGTCATATTTATGAGATATTGCTTTATGGATACGGTACTGACATCTATTGGCGAAATGAGTAATACAACAGTTGTTAATGTACAGCAAACCCAATATGCGGGATACAACCTTCCTACGCGCGAAGATAGGAAACCTATTACATCCGCATCCCATGCAGACATCAATATTACGAAACCACTAATAATGAAAAATAGTTCAACGCCTAAAAACCCATACTTCGCGATTGGTGCTAAAAAAGGAAGGCTTAAGGCGGATTTCCCAAAATGCGAACCTAGAAACGCATAGTGGAAAAACACAACAGATAATGCGGCAATAAATCTGAATAAATCAATAATATAGATGCGATCTTTGTTTTCCATGTATTTGCAACTCCACTCTTTTGTTTAGTGTACAATCAATAATGATTACATGATATTCTAATAAGTATTTTAAATCAATTTTTAGTCGCTTCGTAGTTGACAGTTTATCCGACAGAAACATATCTCTGTAATTCTTAAAGAGAGTATATAAATATACTCTCTTTTGTATTGTAAATATGCTAAAACATTACAACGATTCAATAACCCCTTTAAAATATAAATTTCGAAGGGATTTTAGAGATTTGAGAAACCCTGAAACCCGCATGGATACTGGGTTGTACTTTTTAAGTATGACCCTTATTTTTGAGTTAAATTATAGATTTTTGTCATGGTTTCTTATTTTATGTTTCGCGAACTTAATAAGAGTAATTAAAAGGGATGTGCCACTACACATCTCTTTTCCCATTTGTTTTTCTGATAGTGGAAGGAATGATTTATAATGGTAGAAGAAATAGTAATTAATAATGTAGAGATTGTAAATCCTTATGGCTTTATATATATTACAACGAATATGATGAATGGAAAGAAATACATAGGACAAAGAAAACTTAATGATAATTGGAAGGGTTATTTAGGAAGTGGAAAAATTCTTAAAAGAGCAGTTAAAAAATATGGCAGAGAAAATTTCAGTAGAGAAATCATTGCTGTTGCTTATTCAAAAGAAAAGTTAAGTGAATTAGAAATTGCCTTTATTAAATACCATAACGCTTCAAATAGTAGGGATTATTATAATATTACAAATGGGGGAGAAGGTTTCCCGTTTAAACATAGTTTAAAAAGTAGACAAAAGATGAGTAATTCTCAGAAAGGTCGTATTGTTTCTGATGAAACAAAAATAAAACTCGGTATAGCACATAAAGGTGAAAAGAACCACAACTACGGAAAACATCTTTCTATAGAAACAAGACAAAAACTTAGTTTGGCTAAAACAGGCGAGAATCATTGGATCTATGGCAAACATCATTCAGAAGAAACTAAAAATAAAATGAGTGAAGCCAATAAGGGAGAAAAGAATTGGCATTATGGTATGGTTACTTCTGATGAAACAAAAATGAAGCTTAGTTTTGCTAATAAAGGAGAAAAAAGCGGAAGCTATGGTAAAGTTGTTTCGGATGAAACTAAGTTAAAAATGAGAGAAGCAAAAATGAAATTCAATGATAAACAATTAACAGAAATTAGAGAGAAATATTCAACAGGTGACTATAAGCAAGTAGAGTTAGCAAGAGAATATAATTGTGCTTCTTCTGTTATTAGTTACATTGTTAATTTTAAACAAGCATATGCAAAAGTAATATAAAACGAGGTGGTGAATAGTATAGATGTTTAATACCTCCCCACTCAATAGTGTGCAATTTAACTCAAGTTCTACTAAGATTACATACCAAGTTAATTTTTCAGTTGATACTCTTAGAAGAACCACAGTAATTTCAACGAACGTATATGACTTGCAGAGAAATATTAATTCGACAATTACTACAAACGTAGATACAAGCAGAAATATTAATAGTTCAATAATATCTCAAGTGGATACCCTTTTGAAAATAGTAAATCAAGATAGTGTTCTTGTTGATACTGCGTTAAAACTTTTCGTAACACCAACTATAAATTCTGATCTTCAGAGGAAAATAGTAATCAACTCAAATACGCTATCAGATACATCTCGTAAAATAAGTAAATTTATTCAAGTGTCATCGGACTTAAAAAGAAAAGTAGTTATAGCATACTCTACAATTTTTGACATCATGAGAAGAGTTTTAAAATATCAGCCACATAAAACTGACAATTACACATTCACAGAAATGCAGGATAAATACAATCTAATAGAATTTATGGATAATTATACTCTTACAGAAATACAAGATAAATATATTATTAAGGAGGATGAAGATGCTTTTTAAATTAGGAGAGAAAAAAGACTGTGGATTAATTGTAAAGTCAATTAATGGTAGTAAGTTTAAGTTTATAAGTGCCACCTATGAGCACATTGGATATAAATTAAACGATGTAATTGCTTCTGGAAGTTGTAGCTTTAATAATCTAACAGGACAGGTGTGGATATTTCTAGCCCCTGAAGTATATTCCAAAGTAATTTTCACAATGGAAATACAATGTTTATTAGAAAGTGGACTTGATGATACAACCCAAAGCATCGAAACTATCCTTGGAGAAATTTTAGTAAAGATTTAATGCAATTATAGAAAGGTGGAAAATAACTTGTTTGTACATTTATATCAAAACAACCCCACTGTAGGATTAACTGATGGTGTCATTGTCAGTGAAAACGATAGTGAGACTAGTCCTATTATTATAGGCGTTAACGCTACAAACAGCGAAATTTCTCAGGGGAAAAAGATTGGAATTCGTAGCGAAAGTACGTACCAAACATCGGCAGAAGTTCCAACAATTATTAGTTTAGTAGGAGCAAGTTCTTCTAATTGGGCACTTTCTCTTGACAATGTAGTTTGGCAACCCTACGGATCTCCGATATCAATTGCTACTCAAATTACACCAGTAAATACAATTTTCTATTGCAGAGGGAGGGCAAATTTAATAGAGCTTCCTGAGAATGATAGGTCTGTAAATATCTCAATTTTATCACAAATTGAGTCAACATTATAAAACAAATATAATCTACCTGAAAGGAAGGTGATTACAATTACGATTTCATTTCATAAAGTTGCCAATAATGCATCTGCACTCCTAGTGAATCCTGTTGGAATATCAGACTTAACAATTACAGTAACAGCAGATACATTCCCTGTTGCTCCATTCTATATTACATTAATTTCAAGTGTTGACACAACTTTAAACGAGATATTAGAAGTGACATTAAAAACAGGTAATGTATTTACAGTAAATAGAGCTATGGATAATACATCTGCAAAATCATTTCAAGCAAATGATAAATGTCAATTATTCCTTGTAGCAGGACATATATCAGAAATACAACAACAAATAACCTCCCATTCAACAGAAATAACATCACAACTTATTACAGTTGTAAGAGATATAACCCTCACTGGTATTCAAACAATAACAGGACTAACATCTATCCCAAAAAGTGTTTCTATTAGAATCGGAATAAATAATAATACTGATTTACTATTTTCAACTGGTTCATGGCATTCAAATGGAAATGGACAAAATTGTACTGGAATATATAAAAATACAACAGGATATTGTACATCTACTTCGTCTACTGCTATTGGGTCTGTTGCTACTAGTGCATCTGATTTTCAAACTGCAACATTTGGTAATTTATTAAATGGACAATTTGATTTAACTTGGTCAAAAACAGGTTTACCAACTGGAACAGTTACGTTATTTATAGAATGTTTCTATCATTAAAGAAAGGAGAAATATATGAAATATTGCGTACTTAAAAATACAGTAAAAGTTATTGATGGTTCAGAAAATAATCAGACAACTATGATTCAAAATTCAAGTCATGCAGGATTCGTAGAATCAGAAGTTGAGATTATAACTCAAGCTGAATATGAACAAAGATTAGCAATTATTCCTGTTGTTGTTCCTACAGCAACACCTAAAATAATAAATTCCCCTATGCTTCCAACTCAGACACAAATTGATGCAATGACAGAAGGTTCAATATTTGTAGTCTATGGTGCAGTTTACACAGTTGATGCATATCCATCTAAACCTACAATTGCATATGACACTCTAACTACAAACTCAGCAAGAATTACTTTAACTACACCATCTACGGATAACTCAGGAATTGTAACGTATCTCCTTGCTTACAGTGATGGAACAGTAATTTCTGATCCTGTAACATTACCTTATACTTTCCCTGCACTACTAGATTTTAATACTGATTACAATATTAAACTGGGATCAAAGGATAATTTGGGCCAAATCACATGGAGTGATATTCTTACATTCCATACTTTACTCAACCAAAAACCAATTGCTTCTTCTGTAAATATCACAGGTAATGCAACAATTAACAGCGTATTAGCAGGTAATTATACATACAGTGATGCAGAATCTAATATTCAAGGTATTTCTACCTTCAGATGGTTTAGAAATGCTGTTGCAATTTCAGGTGCAACTTCTAATACCTATACAATTATTACTGCTGATATAGGTAAAACCTTAACTTTTGAAGTTACTCCTATTGCAACAACAGGAACAATTCTAGGTAATTCTGTATTGTCAAGTGGATTATTAATTCCAGTACCTACAATAACAGGATTAACAGTATCTCCAACAACAACTCAAAATGCTATTTCATGGAATCCAAGTGGAATAACTGGTTCAGTTTATAATGTTTATTGGTCTCTCACAACTGGAGTTACTAAATCAAATGGAACATTAATTCCTAATGCAACTTCTCCATATAATCATACAGGATTAACAAATGGAACATCTTATTTTTATGTCATTACTGAAACTGTAAATGGAATTGAGTCAACAGATTCTACTCAAGTATCTGCTATTCCTAACATCCATACAGGAGCAACGGTAGCACCTGTAATTTCTGTAGTTGGAGGAACTAATCAAAATATTATCAGTTTAGTTTCTGCTGCTTCTGGATATTCTGGTGGAGCAACGTCTGCAAGTAAAAATCTATACAGAGATAGTATTTTAGTAGGAGTAGTAACCTTACCTTACACAGACTTAGGAAGAACAAATGGAACAGTGTATGCTTATCAACTAGAAGATGTAGATACTTTAGGTGCATTTAGTCCTAAAAGTGCAATAGTTAATGCAACTACAAATAGTGTCCCTGTAGCAAGTGCAGTTTCAATTTCAGGAACATTAACAAAAGGTAGTACACTAACAGGTAATTACACTTATTCAGATGTAAACTCAGATGCACAAGGTACATCTACATTCAGATGGTTACGTAATTCAGTTGAAATTGCAGGAGCAACATCTAATACTTATATTCTTGTTGATGCTGATATTACCAAAACAATTGTGTTTGAAGTGACTCCTAAATCTTCAACTGGTGCATTAGTAGGAATTGCAGTGCAATCAATTGGAACAGTTATTCCAGTACCTAGTATTTCTGGATTAGTTGTATCACCTACTTCTGCTCAAAACTCTATTGCATGGACTCCTAGTGGAATTAGTGGAGCAACATATAATATTTATTGGTCGTTAACAAGTGGAGTAACAAAATCCAATGGAACTAAGATTGCTAATATTTCTGCTTCTCCTTATGTTCATACTGGATTAACTAATAGTACAGCTTACTATTATGTAATTACTGAAGTTATAAATAGTATTGAGTCTGCTGATTCTATTCAAGCGAGTGGTACACCTACTGTTTCTAATACTGCTCCTATTGCAAGTTCAGTTTCAATTAGTGGTACTGCAACTAAAGGAAGTACATTGACAGGAAACTATACCTATTCAGATGCTAATAGTGATTTAGAAGGAACAAGTACATTTAGATGGTTAAGAAATAGTGTTGCAATAACAAGCGCAACTGCAAAAACTTATGTACTTGTAGATGCTGATGTTGGAACAAATATAATATTTGAAGTTATTCCTGTAGCAACAAGTGGAGTATTAACTGGTATTGCAGTTCAGTCTAGTGGGTTGAGTATTCCTGTACCTATTGTAGCAGGAGTAACAGCAACAACTGGAGATACATTAAATACTTTAACATGGACTGCAAGTGGAATAACTGGTGCTACTTATAATCTTTATTGGTCTACAGTTACAGGAGTGAATCATTCAAATGGGACTAAGATTGCTAGTATTACTTCTCCTTATTCTCATACAGGTAGAACAAATGGTACAACTTATTATTATGTTATGACAGAAGTTACTAATGGTATCGAATCTTCTGATTCTAGTCAAGTCAGTGCTATTCCTGTTGCTAATGTTCCACCAACTTCAACAACTCCTATAATTAGTGCGGTTACAGCGACGGGGTTCGTTGCCCAAGGCACAATAAACGGAATACAAGCAGGAGACGCAGTGAATGCAATTGGAATTATGTACGGCCCACAAGGAACTACAAGCTCGGATGACACCTCAGCAGGGAGATATGTAATTCTATATGATGCTCCTAGCATATCCGCATATCAAGGGGCAGGATATACCTTTACTAGTGCTACTCTTGTACAAGGGACAAATTATCAAGTGTGGGTAAATGCAAGAGAGAGTCCTTCAAATAATTGGGGTGTTGAAACAGGAAGCACGATATTTGCTATGCCTCACACAATCCCATCAACTCCAACTATTTCAGTAGCAAGTGGCAACACGCAAAATATTATATCTCTTGTAACTGCTTCTACTTTCTCAGATTCAGCAACTTTGACAGGTTACAATATTTATAATGGTGCTACAAAGGTTAATACTACGCCTGTGGCTTTGCCTTATACAAACACAGGATTAGTGAATGGAACGTCTTATAGTTATCAGATTGAAACAGTTGATAGTTTTGGAGGTGTTAGTGTTAAGAGTGGGGTTGTTAGTGCTACACCCCTATATCCAGTTTTAATTAGGGCAGAACAAAATGACCCTGCTGTAGTTTATACAGGAACATGGACCGATTATTCTGATGTGAATTTTTCTGGAGGTTCTGGTAAATATACATCGGTTATTAATAGCACCGCAGAATTTACATTTATTGGTACATCTATAAGTCTTTATGGTTACAAGTGGACTGACGAGGGGAAAGCAGAAATCTATATTGATGATGTTTTACAGACTACTATAGATTGCTATAATGCGAGTGTTTTGTATAAAACGCTTATGTATCAAAAGACAGGATTAGTTTTAGGAACCCATAAGATCAAAATTAAAGTATTGCATACCAATACGGCTCCATCGTCGAATTTCAACATAATGCTTGATTACTTTACCTATGACAGTTATTCGTCTGTACGACCTCCATCTACTCTATCAATAAGCGAGTTCGATATAACAACAGTAAAAGTTGCATTATCAGATATAACAAACTCAACTTATGACGTTAAAGTTTCAACGGATAACTGGGCAACGTCAGTAACCAAAGCGACAGCGGTTCCTTTCGCATCCTTCCCATATAATATTACGGGACTATTAACTGGAACGTCCTATAAAATCAAGGTTACTGAAAGTACAAGCATAGATAGTAATATTTTAACTTGGACTACTGGACAAAACTATGCAGGAACAAAAGCCGGGACAACGAGTTCAACGACAGTATGGTTTGCTGACCAAGACTTTGATAACTCTCCCGCAGGTACTTGGACAACAACTTCCCAAGGTACAGGAGATATTATGTCGTTCTCGGGAAGTGAGCTTCAAGTCTATGACGCTACGCCTACAGGAATGGCAGTCGAGCAAATTATAGGGGGAATGTTACCAATAAATGATACTACCTTTACCATCTACCATGAGTTTAGAATCAAGTCAGCAGATATAGCAAAAGATGTAAATTTCTGCTCCGATTTTATTAGTAGTGATTCAGTATACGATACCGCTTGGGGACCAAATATAGTGGACATAAACAATCTAAATACAACTTCTCGCACAATGACAAAAACAAAAGACGGAAATGGTGATTATATATTTAAGGCGTGGACAAAAATGCCTACAACTGGGAATCCTCCACAAACAGCGAATTTCATTAGATTCAGGGTATTTAGACTTTTAGCAGACACTAATATTTATCTTCGTAAAGTAAACATCATTTACAATACTGTGACATCTTAGGAGGTGAAGATATGGCAACAGGAATATATGTTCCGTGTGATTATTCAAATTTGTTACCAACTACATTCAGAACACACGAAAAGAATCCAATATCTCCCCCTTATGGGACATACAGCTTAACCCATGATGATATGAACAACGTCCAAGCTGAGATTAAAAAACTCCAACAAAGAACCTTTGGTTCAAAAATTCTCTTAGTTACCGATTTCAGCCCTGCACTTGATGGAATAAATGATGATGCTCCTGCATTTAACAGGGCTTTAGCTGAAGCAAAACTAACGGGGTGCGAAGTATTTGCACCCCCAGTTCCTAATGGATACGTGTGGAAAACAAAAGTAACAATACCCAAAGGTACAAAACTCAAAGGGGTACGCATTATTGTTACTCAAGATCAAGTAAATGCAGACAGTAGTTTAAAAGGTATTTGTACCTTCGTTAATGTTTATACGGGTAAGGGTTCTGTTACTGCTGATCCTGCCGTTTTTGTTGGTTCATCTGGTGAATTAGAAGGCTTTGTATTTTGGTATCCAGAACAAACAGATACTAACCCCCCAGTTATATTTTCTCCTAATGTTGATATGGATTCAGCTGATTGTCAGGTTAAAAATTGTCACTTCCTAAATTCATATTGGGCAGTAAGAGCATACGCTTACGGTGGCAGAAGGCGATTTATTAACTTAACAGGTCAACCTATATACAGAGGAATATCAACAGATAACAGTTGGGATTGCGACAGAATTAGTAACTGCCATTTCTGGCCGTTTTTCACACATTCTGCCGGGACAACAGGACCAACATCATTATGGGCATGGCAAGCACAAAATGGCATAGCTTATGACATAAATAGAGCTGACGAAATAATTATAGATAAGATTTTCGCTTTTGGATACTCTTCGGGACTTAAAGTATCGGGTGGCCCGTCAGGTCAAGGGCTTTGCTATGGAAAATTAACTCTTTTCGGTTTCGATTATTGCAAGAATTCACTATTTTTTGATGGTACTGGTACAGGAGGTGGGACACAGCAAGGATGGCAAATTAGTAATGGAGGGCTTATTCCTTTAAGTGGATTTTCTAATGGTGGCAATGGATTAAAAGTTGTGAATTATGGAATAGGTCGTATTAATATAAATAATGTAACAGTATGGGGAGACACCGCAGGGGCTGGATTAACGTCAGGCTCTCCTATTTATGCTGACAGTGGGAATATTCAAGTTAATAATTTCTCATTCTTAAACTGGGGGGATACGACAGCCCCAGCCATTGATTTACTAGGTACTGCAAGATTCAAAATGATTGGTGGAGATATAGGTCAAGCAGGAACACATATCAGATGTGCAACAGGTGTCCCTAACCCAATCGTTGCATACTCAGATATAAAAGGTTCTTCAATGGTAAAAACCTTGAATGGTCAAACTGTATTAGGCGAAGCTACTAGTAGGTTTTACTAGGATGGTGATATAAATGTCAACAGAATTTGGGTTTATGGAATTTGGTTTTGCTGAATTTGGTTCAACAGTAACTTTAAGAATAAAAATAGGCAATCTACTAAGAGAATATACATATGGATATATAAAAATAGGGTCTGAAATTAGAGTCATTGATAGAGTTTATATTAAAATTGGGAATCAATTAATGTCACTTTAAAATATAATATAAACTTACCATAACTAAAATAACTCATGGAATTGTACTATTTAATTTAATTATGTTATATAATACAATTAACATAATTAAATTAAGGAGGCAATTCCATGAGTTATTTTAAACATGAAAATGCAATAGTAGAAACTGATAAAATAGGTGATGATACTAGAATATGGGCTTTTTCTCATATACTTTCTAACGCAAAAATAGGTAGCGGGTGCAATATTTGCGACCATACTTTTATTGAAAATGATGTAGTATTGGGAAATAATGTAACTGTAAAATGCGGAGTATATATTTGGGATGGATTGAGAATATCTGATAATGTATTTATTGGTCCAAATGCAACCTTTACAAACGATATCAGACCACGTTCAAAACAATATCCTATTAAATTTGAAGAAACTATTATTGAAGAATGGGCATCAATTGGAGCGAACGCGACTATAATTGCAGGTAATAAAATTGGTAAATATTCAATGATAGGGGCTGGTTCGGTTGTTACATGTGATATACCAAATAATACACTTTGGTATGGTAATCCTGCAAGGTTTAAAGCGTATATTTGCGATTGTGGAGAAAAATTAGGTGTGTATTATAAATGTAAATGTGGTAAGATGTATGTTTTAGATGGTGGGATTATTGTAGAGAGATAATAGAATAAATCATGAATTTCAATTATAATACAATAATAGAATGAAATTGAAATTTGATGCTATGTAAATTAGAATCATTACAAATAACAAACTCTGAAAGGTGCATGGTTACTGGGTTGTACTTTTTAGGAATGAGTATCAAAATTTCATAATTTAGTTAGAAGAGAGTGATTTTTGTCACTCTCTTAATTTATATTTAAATGAGGTTATAAGCGTGTTTTAAGGGATTTTTGAGTTTTGAGTGGATTTATTTATTGTTGTTGAATGTAGTAGTTGGATTAAAGAAGAAAAGAAAGAACGTGCGGATGTTAGGACATCCTTGAAATTTCTGAGGAAATTTATATTCAATTTAAAAACTATAAATTTATAGGAGGCATTTAATTATGCAAGTGAACTTTAGATACAGTGACACAAATTTCATATCTTATCTTGTTACTTTAGGATATGAATATAATAAAATTGAAATCGCAAAAGATAAAAGTTATGGAATTAAAGTTTTTATACACTTTTCAGGAGAAAAAGAGGAATTAATAAATCTCTATAATAATTTTGTAAATGGTATTGCAAATATTAATGTTTTATCATTCTCTAAAAATAGAAAACAAATATCAAAAACCATAAGGGCAGAAATAGCAAAGTATGAGAGAAACCAAGTGAATGAGAACGTGAAGAATTAAGAAGGGCAACCTCGCAAAGCATTGCTATTGCTTGATTAGAAATATTTAATAGGCATTACCATGCTTTAATTCGGCATCCCCATACCGAATTAGGTGTTTTTGTTGACCCATAAAGGAGGGCATTTAAATATGTCAGAGATGCAAGATTTTATTAATGAATTAAATAGCCAATTTGTACCTGCAATTGGAGGTTCCTATGTAGCTATTAAAACAGGAGAAATGTTTACACAAGAAAGTTTACAAGAACATGTTAAAGAAAAAGTGGAAGCATTTAATATTGAGAGATTTAAAGAATCAGTAATTTGTGGAGTTTCATTAGACCAAGTTTTAAAGAAAAAGAAACCACCAAGAAAAGAAGCAAAGTCTAATTATGATGGTGGGGATTTTAATATGGTGTATCGTTTTAAATTAGAGGAGTTGATAAATATGCAATTAGAAGTTAATGAGAAACTTGTATATTACATATTAAGAGATTTTACAGTATTCCCTTCCAACTCAATTATGATCAATGGTCAAGTACCTACATTTGAAGAATTAGAACCTATCATTGGTTTGAAAGAAAGAACTATTAGGAAAGCAGTAAAGTCACTTGAGAATAAAGGATTGTTTAAATTAAAGCAATCAGGGCATAAGAAAGTAATTTATGTGAATCCTTCCTATTATGCTACAGGTAAGAATTTAGATATTAATACTGTAAAGATGTTTGATTTAATGTAACTTATAAATAATTATGTCCGTATTAGGGACATATAATTTTGAATTTAATTGTGGTTTTCTAAATGTCAGGCCAGATGTTTAGAAGTAAAACAAGGGACTTGGAACTGACCTTACAGTTTTGAGTCTCTTATTCCATTTTGTGCTCTTAATAAGGAAAGAGGTTATATATTGTGTTAATTACTAAAGAGGTTGAAACAACGTGGAATAATCAAACAGCTAAATATTGGGTAGAAAAAGGTTATGCTAAATTAAAACCGGGAGATTTATTTAAAGTTAAAGTAGAAGATTTGAAACCTAAAAGCAATGTAAAAGTAGAGGTATTATGTGATTATTGTTTAGAAGAAGGAATAGAAACAATTGTCCCTATGACATGGAATTACTATACTCAAAAATCTTTAGCAATAATTCCTAAAAATTGCTGTGATAAACATTACGGCATTAAAATGAAAGAATGTAATATATCAAGTTTTAGAATAAATAATCCATCTAGAAGTAAAGAAATAAATGATAAAAGAGAACGCACATTAATGGATAGGTATGGAGCGACAAGTCTAAATGATATTCCTGAATTCCAGCAAAAGAAAAAAGAAACTAATCTTAAAAAGTATGGTAAAGAATGGCCTATGCAATCAGATGAAGTTCAATTAAAATTTAAAGCAACCAATCAAGAGAGATATGGGGTAGATCACCCAATGATGTTGCCACAATTTATAAACAAGAAAAAAGAAACTATGTTTGAAAACTATGGAGTAGTAATACCTATTTTAAACAAACAAATCAGAGAAAAAACAATTCAAACTAACATGGAAAGGTATGGGTGTGAGTTCCCATTACAGTCTGAAGAAATAAGACAAAAAATAGATGATACTGTTTTTGAACGCTATGGAGAAACAACAGTTGTTAAAGTTGAAAGCATTATAGATAAAATAAGACAATCATTCTTTAAAAACGGAACAGTAAAAAGTTCTAAGCAACAAAGATACATAAATAGTTTATTTAATGGTAACTTAAATTATTTAGCAAATAAAAGGTCATTCTTGGATATCGCATTCCCAGACGAAATGATATATGTTGAGTTTGATGGTGGAGGTCATAATTTAACTGTTAAAAACGGAAAAATTCTCCAAAAAGATTTTAATCGAAAACAAGACAATCGTACTTATGCATTATTAAGAAATGGATGGAGAGAAATTAGGTTTATATCTTTAAAAGATAGCCTGCCTTCAGATGAAGTATTATTAAGGATGTTAGAATATGCAAGAAAATTGTTTGGTAAAGATAATTTTCATAGGGTAATTTTTGATATTGATAACAATAATATCACTACTAGTAAGTGGACTAAGGAATATAATTATGGGGAGTTAAGAAAAGTTGGGAAATTTGGATATTTAGAGTAATATATAATCTTAATAGGACATCTACTTAATTGTAGATGTCCTATTTTTTGCATTTTCAGTTTTAGCCGATTACTTTTTTAATAAATATTTCAGAAATCGTCTTTTGAACTTTTGAAGAATTTATCAGCTTATTTCCTTCTCTGAGGCAGAAGTCCCATGTGGTATTGTTTTTTGATAGGAAGTTTTCTTGAGTTAATTTAATTAATTTACTTTTCCAATCTTCTACATCTCGTAAATTAACAGCTAGACTAAACAGTGCATTAATGAACATTACCTCGCCAACAAATGTTTTCGTTTTTTCTTCTTGTTTGATTTCTGGAGTGACGTTGCCATATATTTTAGGAAACAATTCTACAATACTATCCCAGAAATCACAAAGATATATGGCAATTTTCTCAGCGTCACCTTTTGTCATAGGAGAAAATAAAGAACATCCTTTAGATAAACTGCTAAACGTCATTACGCAACTACTTGATTTACGGATCGAATTAGAAATTACCTCAATTTTATTGCGAAGGGAAGATTCGTTCATTACCTTTAATGCAATTACATTATCCAAATTATAAACATCATGAAATGCAATTCTTGTTTTGGATATGGGAAGACTATAAGAATTCAACTCAACAAAGATATTTTTTGACTCCATATCCGTTGCATTTTCGATTGTTACAGGGAAAAAGAAATCATTTGGATTTTTCATTGCAGAAGGATCTTTTGATTTTGTAAATAAATGGTACATCATCACCATTGCTTCCAATCTATGAGCCCCATCGAGGACAGATAATGGAGAGTTTCCAGATAAAGTATTAGAGTCATAGTCATAAATCAATTCATCCTCATTATTTTTTGAATAATTTAGATAAATGCAACCTCCATTAACAGAAGAAGATGACATTAGTGCGTTTAGAATTTCTTTCGTGTGCTTGATATTAATTAGAGGCATATCCCCTTTGGATTTGGTGTGTTTTAATCCTCTTTGCTCAGAACTTTTGTAGACTATTCTCCCTGAAATGTACAATTCTGCCAATTGAGTTATTGATAATGATAGATGAAATTTTTTCGGAATACCATCTCGCATTGTAACCAGAACATCATCAAATTCAAAAGATTTATCGTCTGAACCATTTAATTCTTTCAATCTATTTTTCATATCTCTTTTTAATTTTCTAGCTTCTTTTAATGACTGTTTCTCATTCTTCTCATCTTGTATTTCCTGATCTTCCTTATCAAATCCTTTTGGATCAGAATCTCCAACCTTCTTATCCTCCCATCCATCAGAACTTTCCATTTCTTTTTGTATCATATCGTCTTCATTATTATCCACCATTTCACCCCTAGCAATTTTATTTGTATCTCTCATGTTTTTAGTTCTCATTAACTCCTTCAGTTCTGCTTCGCTTTTTTCTTCAGTAGACCAATTCAAAATCTTTCCCATATCAAAAACTCCCTTCAAATGCCTTTAAAATGCCAACGAAATAGCTGATTTATATCCTACTTTATCACAGTCTATCCAGAAAAGATAATAAATAGACCAAAAACTTGATAATAAAATGAAATAAGGGTTACTTTTCATTGTCCTTATTTCATTTTATAAACATCAAAAACATTTTCCTTTTATATAGTATATTCCTCAAATCATTGGACAGATTAATATCATAGTCAATAATCAATTTATAGGAGTTGAATAATTATGATGTTAATAGGAGCATTATTTCTTATATCAGGATCGTCATTAGTAATTGCATGTGTCTCAACCTTAACTCACTTAATTCAATAAACAACAACAACAATAGCTTCATTTTAAAATTATTATAAGGCAATTTCATTTATCCTATTTATTGGGATATTTTGGAGTTGCCTTATTTTTTTATTCTTGTCCACTTTATCACAAGCATAATATTACCATTTGTCAATCTGTAATCATCCAATGTCCCATTTCATATTATTCAGTATCAGTTGTCACTTCGTTCCTCCTTCTCTTCTTTGAATCTATACCCCTTGCCACATAAGGTTTTTAGCTCGTTCAGCGTTTGCATAGGCAAACGGGATAGATAACAAAACGTCAAACGTATATACACACCTTTGTTACTCTATCAAAAATCATTAAAAAGAGGTGATTTACTATGTCAGAGAAAAACGATATCTATGATCTAGCAATCAAGCAATGGAAGAAAGGAAGAGAACGTGGAGGAGGAATTCCTGCAAAAATCTATGATGTAATTGTGTTTCATTATAAGGAAGATTATCGACCAATAATTATTAAAAGACATCTCGTAAAAGCAAGAGAGGAAGATATTATTGAGGAAGTTAAATTAGGCAGACCAAAAGGAATCAAAGACATAATCAAAAGAATTAAAAGTTTAGATGACCATTATAACGAAACTTGGTTTTTTGTAATTAATCTCCCTGCTGGATTAAACTTTGAAAATTTTAAAAAACTAGAACAAACTTTTGCAGATGCATTAGGGGAAACAGGCAATTGTCAGATTGAGCAAAATGGTATGGCTGTTCATATGACTGTTTCAAATGTAAACAGAACGAGAATATACCCTTATAATTTCGACCCTACTCCATATCTAGCAAAGGGTATGATAATTCCTATTCCTTTCGGATATTCAATTAACGGTTTAATTGTCAAGGATTTAGCTGAAATTCTTACACTTCTTCTTTGCGGGATGATGGGTAGTGGTAAAAGTAATTTCAGTCATACTGCTATTTACACAATGCTACTTCTAAACAGTATAAAAGGAATGGATAAAGAACCTGCTGTAATTCCTGTAATATGCGATCCAAAACTAGGAGAATTTGAATATTTTGAACAATATGGTGCTATGTGGGCAAAAGATGCTCAACACATTGAACGATTATTAGAACAAGTTAATGACGAAAACGACAGAAGAGCACCAATAGTTAGTAGAACAGGAGCTAGAAATTTCCCAGAGTTTCTAAAAGCAGGTAATAGAATGCCTTCAATTGTAGTTATTTGTGATGAGATGGCTGAATTTACTGCCCCTGCATATAAATCTTTTAACCGTTTACTACATCAAGGACGTTCACAAGGTATTTTTAGTATTGGTGCGATTCAAAGACCAAGTGCAGAGAGTCTTGGAAAAATAGGCAAATTCAGTGAACTGAAAGCTATGTTTGACGGCAACCTCGTATACCGTGTGAAAGATCCAACAAACTCTAATATGGTCTTAGGAAATTCAAAAGCAGCTTTTATTCCTAAGAAGGCAAAAGGTCGTGCAATATTTGATTGGGATGAAGAAATAGAAGTCCAATCAATGTATTTTCCTTCTATAGTATCAGACCCAGATAGATATGAAGAATTGCTCTCAAAATTAATTCAATATCCTATGCGTTATGACAATGTTCAAGGAGAGGTGCATGAGTATGAATCAAACAAGTCATACAAAGGGTTATTACCGAGATTTAAGAGTTCTAGTACATCTAGAACGTTGCAATTGCTTGAACACAACTCAAATCCATTTGCTTGAATTTCAAGGACTCTCTATTGAAATGGCTCATCGTTGTTGTAGGAGATTAGAAAAAAGACACCGCATTAGGAGAGGTGATAGAATTTCATTCCTTGAAAAAGACTTCTTTTGGCTTTTTGATGAGAAAAAACCTAAAAATATTGAACATACTTTAGGAAAGTCATGGGTTTACACATTTATTATTCTTAACTCAAGAGCAAGTAATTATACAAGTTTAACCTTTGAAAATGAACCTACACAATTTCTTCCTATTGTAAAACCAGATCAATTTATGACATTTGATACTTCTAGCGAGAAAAGAATTTATTTTAATGAATTTACTAGGTATGAATCAGGAAATGAATTTAAGAAAATCAAACAATATAATGATTTAGCTGAAAAACTCATTAAAGACAGGCAGAAAGGTCTCTCTACTTATTGGTGGATAGACTTGTCCAAAAATCAAACTTTTGTTGTTTTAATAGTAACTGATGGAGGTGATACCGCAAAAAACAAGATTCAGAAGATAATCAATAAGGATAAAGCATTCCCTTATTCAGTAGAGCTTAAAACATTGGATGAGATTAAAAGATTTTGTTTAAAACGTCATTTAGCAAAAAAGGAGGAGTTTTTATGTTCCCCGGAATTCAAGCAGCTACCCCCATCCTCTCAATCTTAGGAATTGCAGTTGGATTACAGGTTGTTAAAATGGGACTTAAAATATTTGGTAAAAGTGAATGGGCTTACTATGCAGATACTCTAGGTTTAATTTCGGTAATTATGCTAGTACTTACTGCTTCACTAGGGTTTTTAGCTAAAGTAACGGAAGTATTCAAGTGATTGCCGATCTTGTACGTTTAAGTGCTCTGTACTTAGCAGTTTATATTTATGTTCGACAGACATCAGGTAAAGAATTTGCAATGGCTATCAAGTATTTAGCAGTTGTGAGTTTAGCATTAATGGTTTTATCCTCTGTAATGACTCCTGTAAAACAATTTGCAAACGATATTCATTTGGCAGTAGCAAAATATACTGAAACTAAGGAAAAAGTTGATAATGTAATTGAAAATCCTCTTTCAGTAGGAAGTACGGCTATTAGTATTATCAAAGGTTCGTGGGTAATGCCAATGAAAGGTCAAATAAGTAAAAGTTTTGATATAGCAGGAGGTGGGAAAGACCATCATGGATTAGATATAGCAGGAACATTGGGAGAACCTGTAAAATCAGCAGGGAAAGGAGAAGTATCTAAGGTTGCTTGGGATGATATATATGGGAATATGGTTATTGTTAATCATGGTGGTGGGGTAGAGACTGTATATGGTCATCTCCAAGGCTTGAATGTGAAAGTTGGATATCCAATCGTTGCAGGAACACTTATCGGGACTTGTGGGTCAACAGGGAACAGCACTGGCCCACACCTCCACTTTGAGATTCGAGTTAATGGGAAATGTGTAAATCCACAGGATTATGTAAAATAAAAGGAGTGAATTAATTTGGCTCAATTACTAGAATGTTTATGTGGGAACAATATTGCATTTATGAAATCATCTACGATGACTAGTGACGTAGTTTACAAAGGAAATTCTAATGAAGTAATAGGTAAGACATTTGAAATTGAAGTAATTTGCAGTAAATGCAAGAGAAAATTAGATATTGAATTGTCCATTTGTGATAATAATTGGGAATAGGAGTGATTAATTATGCCATTTTTCATGATTACTGCAATAACTGCAAGTAAGATTTATCCATTGGTTATTAGAAGGGAAACTCTTGATTCTGCCTATATTGCTGTTCAACAAATCATTCCGGGTGCATGGATGATCCTAACTCAAATAAAGGGGGTTCAATAATGGTCAATCCTAAAGAGTTATTTCGTAAGTTTATTACAAAACATTCAAGAACTCATTGGCTCAGTGAGAGAGAATATAGAAGATGGTTACTTGTGAACCCTAAAGAAATACCTGAAATTGATGAACAGGATTTAATTGATTTTGTTGCATGGGAAACAGCATTATCTCGTGAAGATATTATTGAGGTTTTAGATGCAGAGTTTTTATTCCTAGAAAAGAAAGGGGTAATAGTATGAAATTAAGAATGATAGTCTTGAAGAAAAGTTCCATTCGTAGGACTTTAGCTTTAGCAGTTGTAATGATACTTGCAGGAGCATCCTTAGTAAATCCCTTCAAAGCAAATGCCATAACCCCTATGATACCATTATCGTCCACTCCTTCTATTTTTTATCTGTATCCTACCCCTCAAAATAATCCAATATTATTAAATGGAATGTTCTGGTCAGAAAAAGATCCTGCTATGGGTTATGCCACACTTGCCACTTGGGATAAGGTTGCAAAAGGTAAGCAAGTAGCAATTGGAATACCAAGGACAATGGATGCCAGAACATTATCAAATAGTAAGTTTGGACAGTTTCTTAAAAATAAGATTAAAGGTGCAACTACTACAGGACAGTATGATAAGGATGTTTTCACTTACAAACGCACGATTACTAGTAATGGAGTAACAGATGAAGTAAAAGTTGAGGTAGGTAGACATTTTAGAGAAAATAAAAACTTTGAGGATTTTGCAAAAAGCATTGGTGATCATTTGGTAACTGAAGTTGATGTAGATTCTATTATTAATCCTCCTGTGCCTGAAATACCAGAAGTAAAGTCGTTAATACCAGTACCAGAAGCGAAAGCTCCAGAGATACCAACAGAAACTAAAGCACAAGTTCTTGGTGGATCAATGCTATTAGGTGGACTGCTATTGGTAGCTAAAGTATTGGTATTTGCATTATAAAAGATTGAGGTGAGATAAATGTACAGACAACAAGTTAATGAAGTCTATCATATCTTCTCTTTACTCAATGAAAAGACATTTAATAATTCACTTAAACAACCAATTATCACAATCCAATCTAAAGGTAAATTATCAGCTATGGGATGGTGTACTTTATCTAAAGTATGGAAAGGAGAAGAAGAAAAGGATAATCAGTATGAGATTAATATTTGTGCAGAATATACCGATAGTCCATTAAAGGAAATTGTTGATACTATACTCCATGAAATGATTCATCTAGATAATATGTATAAAGGAATTAAAGACACTTCTCGCAATAATTGTTATCACAACAAACTGTTTAGGGATTCAGCAATCAAAGCAGGATTGCTAGTCACTCACGATAAAAAAGTTGGTCATGCATATACCTCATTAGGTGATGAGATGATTGAATGGTTGAGTAAGCAAGAGATAAACAGAGAGTGTTTCCATATTGCTAGAGAAAGTATTTCTGCTAAAGTAGGAACAGGGAAAGCTAAATGCAAGACAATAAAGTATAAATGTCCTAGTTGTGGAATTTTAGTTAAGACTTCATCTGAAGTCAATATCTTATGTAGTGATTGTGAAGAAGAGTTTGAAATGGTAAAGAAAAATGATGAATAGACGGTATTACTCCCACAGAACAGTACCTTTAAGGAATTAGAAATATTAGGGTATCACAATGTGTTACCCTTTCTTTTTGCGTTCAACACAGAGCGTTCTAGTGAGTATGAGTTTTTGTATAAGAGTATATGCACAAAAAATATAACCCTTTCGAGTTATATTTAAACCATTATTATTAACTATTTGATTTATGCTTGTTTACTAAAGAATTTAACTCCAATTCTTCCAATCTGAATAATGATCATACTCATAAGAATATAAGATACTATATTAAGAGCATTCATAAAAATGTGCATTATCTCACCTCCTTTCTATATACATATCGTACTGCTTGGGTAACAATGATAATTCCAACTGAATATAAAACAACTCTAAGAATAAATAATTGTACTAAACTCATAATTTCATCCTCCTCAAATTTAATTACTCCCAAACCCTTCCACAATCAGAACACTCATAGAATAAATTTTCACTATCCATAACTTCAAACTCATCGCCCAACTCATCAACACTGAAATCCTCCAAATTAACATACGCCAAACCGCACACCATACCTCTTCCTAAAATATTTGCAGAACCACATTTGCATTGAGTGGGATGTATAATCTTAACTTTACTCCCTTTAGCTCTAGACTTATTTCGGAGGTATAACATATCAAAAGGTTTTCTCATATCTCACACTCCTCAAATTTAATCTAACCATAAAAGTCAATAACCACATCAAATTCCTCTACCTTATCTTCATACCCAACTTCCCAACTACAAACTGGACATTTGACCTTTTCTCCTTTACAAACATTGTTTTCTGCTACTGCAAAATGATAATTACAATTTTTGCATTTCCATAAGACAAAACACGTTTCAATGTAATTCCATCCGTCAGCTACATTCTTCATAATCTATTCCCACTCTCTCCCACAATCCCAACACTCATACCTTAAATTCTCCTCATCACAAATCTCAAAATCATCACCACATTCATCAACTTCTAAGGTATCTAGATTAATTTTAGCCATCCCAATTACAAGTCCATGCCCGATGATATTTTCACTGTTACACTTGATGCAACGGTTTGGTATTATCTTCTTAACTTCCTTGCTCTCTTTAATACTTTTCATGCTTCTAACTCTTAACATTTCACCCAATTTTCTCATTAATAATTTCAACTCCTTTTCATCCTTATTCTTTAGGTTCAACATAATAATACGTTTCTCCATTACCATCGCGTCTGCCCTTGGAGCAGAGACCAGAGATATAAAGAGATTTCACTATGTTGCGGATGGAATAATAACTAAGTCCAGTTAAATCAGCTAAGACTGAGATTTTAGTAGCAGAATCAGTATCAGTAAAATGTTCTTTTAGAGTTTCTAAAACTTTGATCTCTGATTTGTTTAACTTATCGGTAATCATGTTTTCACTCCTTTACTAGTTTGTGGTTATGTTAATAGTATTAAGATGCTGATTG
>Ga0209125_1000668_pt1 | contig 41168 bp, 37 predicted proteins | sample BarGraIncub1131A_FD_184503 | JGI IMG/M metagenome (GOLD analysis project Ga0209125, IMG submission 184503) | Arctic peat soil microbial communities from Barrow, Alaska - Barrow Graham LP Incubations 11-31A (SPAdes) (version 2) | ecosystem: Environmental > Terrestrial > Soil > Wetlands > Peat... | reverse complement strand
GACGGGTGCGCCGCCGACCATGATGTAGTATTTATCGCGTACCCCGGATTTTTCAAATTCCTTGATGACATCGCCGATCGCCGGCATTGTCGTTGTCAGTAAAGCCGAAAGGCATACGATGTCCGCGCCGACTTCTTCTGCCTTTTCCACATAGGTATGATCCGGGACATCGACGCCGAGGTCATAAACGGTCGCTCCCATGCCCTTCATCATCATTGCTACGAGGTTCTTGCCGATATCGTGCAGGTCACCTCTGACGGTTCCGATTACGACTTTACCGACAGGCTTGACGCCTGTTGCCGTAAGAAGAGGTTCAAGGATTGACAGCCCCATTGACATTGCGCGGGCCGCGACCAGCATTTCCGGAACGTATATCTCATTTAAGCGGAACTTCTCGCCCACGATTCCCATTGCGCGGATGAGGCCGTCATCAAGGATCGTCTTTACCGGCATGCCCTCTTCCACGGCCTGATTCACTAATTCCTTAACTCGTTTTCCTTTGCCCATTTCTACTGCGATACAAATTTCATTTAAATCCATTTTGCTTCCTCCTTTTGTTTTTTGTGCCTTAAGAAATTTTCCTGTGTTTGATTGCTACCTGCTGCTCGCGGTATTCGCCGGGACTCATTCCGACAAATCGCTTAAAAATAGTGTAAAAGCTTTGCGGGTTATTGAATCCCACAATGTCAATTATGTCGCTTACATGTACTTCTTCATTGCTGAGCAGCTCCTTTGCTTTTTCAATGCGAAGTTTTCTAATATATTCGTTAATGCTCTCTCCAAATTCATCTTTAAATGTCTTTGCGAGATACACTTTATGCAATCCAAAATGCTCAGCGATGGTATCAAGATTAATATCAAACGTGTAATTTTCCCGGATATAGGCCAGAATACGATGCTGACGGGGGCAGTGGTCCTTATGCGTCTGTTTTTGGACTTCAGTCAGAAGACGGCTGAACCGCTCAATAAACCAGTCGCACATTTCCTGTACGGTTTCGAGTTGTTCCAATTCGTCCATTGAAATTTTACTGGAATCAAAAACGATATCATATGCAATATTTTCAGAAGAGCAGCGCACGGTAAGAAGGCCCATCAAAAGCGCATTGATATACTGCACGTAATTGTACTGCATGATTCCCTGGATATCCTTTTCATAAAGGGTTGTAATTTCCTGCCTGAGCTGGACAGCATCCAAATTTCCTATTGCGGATTTGATTTTATCTATCCGCAAATTCAGCACTTCAATCTGCACTGCGTGGGTATGGCTTTGTTCACTCTGATAATAAAGGGTCTTCCCTTTACCGTAAAACATCCTGGAATCGAGGGCCTGCTGCGCCTCCTCAATCATCTGGCGAACAGCAAAAGGGCTCTTGCTGCAATTGCTCGAACCTACTGTTATAGGACAATCCAGGACTTTTTCAAGCAAATCGCGGACCTGCTGGATTACAGAATAGCGCTTATTAAACAGCATCATCTTGCTGTAGCTGGCAGAAAGGAAGGCAAGGACAAAGAATGTGTTATTACTTGCCGGGCAGACATCTCCACCCTCCGACAACCTGAGGACAGACCGGATTCTTTCGCAGATCATTGCGGTCTGCTGTGATAATTTGCCGGTGGACCGTTCCGGTTTAACAGCAAAGCAGAAATATTCCCCGTCATTAGAAAGAGGTTTTTCCATGAGCTCCGCCATTTGACCGGGGGTAATTTTGTCCTGCATGGTAAGGTATAGCAAATTTTCAGTGGACTGCCCGGGGGGGGCGGAAGACTCGCTGTGATCCGGATCGTCCGGCTGTGCGGACATGTTGCTGAGCATATTGAACAGTACGTCTTCGGTAAGCGCATCTTTAATCAAATAATCCAGCACGCCGAGTTTGAGCGCCTGTTTAGCATAGGAGAAGTCTTCATGACAACTGAGTATGATAATTTTCTGCTGAGGATTTTTACCGCGGATTGCTTTGATTAGCTCAAGCCCGTCCATTACCGGCATCTGTATGTCGGTAATAACCAGATCTGGCCTATTCATTTCATACAGCTCCAGTGCCTCTTTCCCGTTACGCGCCTCGCACAGAATTTCAAAGCCAAGCGCATTCCAGTCACATGCCATCATTAAAAGTTGACGTGAGGGGAGCTCATCATCGACAATCATTACTGTTTTCATGCTATTACCCTTCCTCGGTTCAGTGCAGTTACTTAGCGGCAATTCTTTTGAACACTTCACACAAAGCACTGTCCCAAAACTTCCAGTCATGTATTCCGGGCTGCGGATCAAACGAGTGGTCAACACCGTTCATTATAAGGTAATTGTGGAAGGTTGTATTCCGTGAATATAGAAAGTCCTCCGTTCCACAAGTAATGTACGGGCCCGGCAGTGTTTTGGGCATCTTCCTGGATAGAGCGTAAAGGTCATTTTCAGGGTAGGCAGCAATACTTGCCCCCCCTATGCTTCTTATGTCAAAATCTTTTTTTCCGCCCGCCAAATCTTTCTCCAGATCCTCTATGGAAATGACGGGAGAAAAAGCAAAACATCCTCCCTGATACTTCTGCGGGATGGAAAAATAGCTTTTGAGGGCACCGTACCCGCCCATCGAGTTACCGGCTATCATCGCACACGCGAGATCCGTGTTTATTGTAAACATTTTTGAGCTAAGTCCGGGAAGTTCTTCCGTAATGTAGGTAAAATACGCACTGCCATCAGGCAAATCCGTATAAAAGCTTCTGTGTCCTTCCGGCATGATTACTGCGGTATTCGCTTCCTGGGCATAACGGCATACGGCGGTGTTCATAACCCATGCATCTCCGGCATCCGATAACCCATGCAGCAGATACATCGTTTTCTGTGTACTGATTGGGCCGTTCCGGTCACCGGGCAGATAAACTGTAAGCCGGGTCTGCATACGGAGTGACTCAGAATATACAGCACCTTGAAATAAAGCCATCTTCTCTTTACCTCCCGACTTGTGTTTTGCTTAAACTACACTTTCAAAGATATTTTCCCTGGTTCTGGAAAACATCCGTCATCGCCAGTATATTCTCCGGCGGAACATCAAATGCAAGCGCGTGGGTCGGCGCTATGATCAGACCGCCATTTTTACGAAGCGCCTGGATAATGCGCACTGTTTCTGCTTTCACACCCTCCGGCGTCGCATAGGGAAGGCACTGCTGTGTGGAAACGCCGCCCCAGAAAGTCAGCTTGTCTCCATACAGTTCCTTCATACTGAAAATATCATATACCTCGGGCTGAAAGGTCTGGTAACAATCCAGTCCAATCTCAATAAGATCAGGGAAGATCTCATGGCAGTCACCGCAGGAATGCTGAATAACATATTTGCCTTTTGCTTTGACACGGGCGTAAAGCCTGGCCATACGCGGTTTTATAAAATGCCGCCAATGTTCCGGACCCATAATCAATCCGTGCTGCTGGCCCCAGTCATCTCCAAAATAGACGCCGTCAATGTCGTATTCCAATGCAATATCAACCAGTTTTACATAGTAATCACAGATTTTGTCGAAGAATGCATCGAGCTCATCCGGGCATGCAAGCATACTGACCAGCACATTTTCCATTCCCATAATGCTCCAGGAACGTTCGAACATACAGAAGCCGAAACCCGCCATCGTAAAGCGGTCCTTTTTCCCTGCAACCAGCGCCTCGTAGTCCGCGCGAAGCCTTTTCTCATCGCATACAGGAAAAGTGTAATCGCAGTCCTCCAGATCCTCGATCTGGATACGGTCTACCACACCGATATCCTTGTCTGCGCCGTTACGGTTCCATACTACACCAAAATCATCCCTGTAAAACCCTGGCCGGTCGGGCATTTCGGTTGGCCATCCCCAATACTGAATATAGTTGAGGCAGGCTCCGATCTTTTCCTCAATGTGTTCATCTTTGGTATAGGCGATTAAATTGTCAAGTGCCTGGGCTGTAAAATCAAGATGATACGGTATTGTTTCGGTCTCCCGGTGTTCCAGCGCTTCCACAACAAGCTGTTTGCGATTCATAATCATTCTCCTTCAAAATGTATTCCGCAATTGACAGGAAAGCGGAACGGCATTTCTTTTCATTTTTTTCAGCATAGCATCAGGCAAAGATTGCTAAATAGTATTTTCCATACTATAATTAGCAATATTGTTCGCCAACCGGATTTATTTTCTAATAAATCATTGCCTTTGTATGGAAAAAGAGGGAGAAACATGGAAGTCATCTTCGATATGGGGCGATTGATCAGCTTTCTTAAGGACTTTCATGAAGTCACCGGACTTCGAGTAGGCGTTTATAACGACCACTTTTATGAAGTCGCCGCTTATCCGGTAAATCACAGCGGATTCTGCAGAATAATCCGTTCCAGGGAAGCGGGAATCACACGCTGCAAGGAATGTGACCACGCCGCTTTTACCCATGCAAAAACAAACCGTGAAGTATATGTATATCGCTGCCACGCAGGCCTTACGGAATTTATTTCGCCTATCCGGGACCACAGCAATGTCATCGGTTATCTGATGATTGGCCAGATGCGCAGTGAACAGGACTCACTTGCAGAATGGAACAGGATGCTTCTTTCCCTCACCGAACTCGGACTTGACGCAGATTATCTTGAGACTGCCTTCTATTCGCTGCATAGTGTCAGCGAAGCCAAAGTCCACGTATATGCACGGATCGTCCAGACATGCGCATATTCCATCTGGCTTGACAATGATATCCGTGTGCAAAAAGAGAATTCCGCCAAAAATCTTGAAAATTATATTGGCGCACACCTGAGCGAATGCCTTTCCATTGAGGTCCTTTCCGAAAAACTAAAAGTAGGCAAAACCACCCTTTGCAGTTGCGCAAAAAAAAGTTTCGGCCTGTCAATCGGTGAATTGATTCGACAACGGCGGGTAGAGCTCGCGAAAAACCTGCTTCAGCGAACCAATGAACCTGTCGCATCCATTGCAGAGCAGGTCGGAATTGCGGATTATAACTACTTTACCAAAGTGTTCAAGTCCGAGACCGGCGTCACTCCGACCGCTTACCGCAGCCAGCTGCATCAGGTTAGTCTGTAAAACCGCCCATATCATCCGCGGACCCGATTTCTATTTTAAAGCTGAAGCCAATGCTCGTACCTACCCCAACTTCGCTCTGTATCGCCAGGCGGCTGCTTTCCCCGTAATTCAAGACCAGCCGCTCGCTCACGTTCGCCAGCCCGATCTGGTTGTATCCATACGAGATTTTCTCAATTCCGTGGACGATCCGGTTCAGAATATCCGGGGATATCCCTGCCCCGTTATCCCAGACGGTCAGCCAGATCCGGCCTTCCGCCGTGCGGGCGCTTACCTTGATTTTCCCGCTGCCCTTAGGCACGATCCCATGGAACAGTGCATTTTCCACAAGCGGCTGTAAAATGAGTTTGGGAATCATTATCCCTTTGGCACTTTCCGAAATATCACAGCTGAAGTCAAGGTCCGCGTCATAACGCTCTTGCTGAATCTTTATATAATTGTATAGGTTGTCAACTTCCTCCATCACAGTAATCATCATATTGTTCTGCGACATGCTTGTACGCAGCAGGCTGTTGAAAGAACTGATAATATCCGCAAGATTGCCGGCATCGGCTTTAATCGCCATGTATTTCATTGTATTCAAGGTGTTGTGGATGAAATGCGGGTTGATCTGCGACTGCAGCAAATCCAGTTTCGACTGAACCATCGCCACTTCGATCTTCTTTTTGGCATCCTGTTCGACTACAAGTTCTGTCGTCAGTGTGTTCAGCGAGGCAACCATTGCGTTAAATCCGATGATAAGACTGCTGATTTCATCTTCCGTGTCAGATGTCAATTTTTCAGGCCATTCCCCGCGGCCGGTAATCTTCATGGCACGGTTTATCGCGCGGATGGGTGTGGTAATTTTCTGTGAAATAGAAAAACTGACAAGCACAACAGCGCCCAGGACGAACAACGCCACTAAGAGGATGATTGCAAAAATGTTATTGATGGGGGATGCAACTTCCTGATAATCCATAAAGACAACAATCCTCCAACTTGGATAGGAGGAGAGTTGTTTCGTATAGGTAAGGTATGTTTTCCCGTCCATTTTAACCTGTCCGCCCTGTACAAAATCCCTGCTCAGAAAAGTTTGTTCGCCCTCAATCAGCGGCGAACTCTCAAAGAGGATGTTATTATTTTCATCCACGACAAATGTTTGGGCGGATGAATCGAAGAACAGCTTGCCCATCTCATTAAAAATACTGTATTGCGTGAGATTAATAGCCACATAACCAAGATCTTCATAGGAGTCCTGATCGTAATACCGCCCGAAATAGGTGATGGTGTTTTTGTCTTTATACTCGGGATTTGTTATCTGCATGGGAAAAGTACTGGGAGCGGAAAAACGGCCGGTCAATTGCGAAGATAGAAAAAGATCAAATTCCGGGTTGTCATCAATAATCCGTCTGTATGGTTCGGCCGCATAAATCGGATCCAGAATTTTGCCGTGTGAGACCATGAAAATCGACCGCACGTTTGCGCTGCGACTCAGTTCAACTCGCTCAATCTCTGATTTGATGGCCATAAGGTCATCAAGGTTAACTTCCCCTCCGCTTTTGTTCTGCTTAACCATTTGTGCCTGAAGAGTCGGGCTGTCAATCAGCGAAAAGTACATGGACTTAATTTCCGTAAGCGAATTATCAAGAAGTGCCTCACCAAGACCGAGCTTCTGCTCAACCACGAGGTCAACCTCAGCAGTGAACCGGTCGGAAATCAACTGCCCGATCACAATGCCAAGGATAACGAAGGCAAAGATTACAGTAATGGAAAAATAGAGTGTGATACGTGCGCTCACATGCTTTATATGAAAATTCCGTTTAACCAAATCCCTCTTGCCTCCCTTGTTTGTTTTCTTTGAGATTATAGCAGAGGCTCTCGGGGTTTGTCAGATATTTGGACATATTGTCTTAATTTTTTTCGCATTTCTATATTTTTTTAAATATAATGTTGGTATTTTTGATAAATCTTCATTCTTTTGATAGAAATATTCGCTTTCCGAATGCTAAAATACCGACAAATAGAAGCCCGGTTAAGATGAGCAATTCCAACAAAAATTTATTGAATGTTAGGGAGTGAATATTTGAGCAGTGTGGTGGAGTTCAAGGAAATCACAAAAGCTTTTCCCGGCGTTTTAGCGCTGGATAAGATTAGTTTTAAAGCCAAAAGCGGTGAGGTCACGGCTCTTGTCGGCGAAAACGGAGCCGGGAAAAGCACTTTGCTGAAAGTGCTTAACGGAGATTACCAGTCGGATGGCGGTCAATATCTCATTGACGGTGAAGTAAAGCACTTTAAGGAGCCGCAGGAAGCCATTGCCTCCGGTGTAAGCATCATTTATCAGGAAAGACAGATCGTCCCCTACTTAAGTGTTGCAGAAAATATATATATGGAAAAAATACCGATTGGTCCGTCACACTTGATTGATTATAAAAAATTGAACAAAATGACCCAGGACATTATTGATGAGTTTAAACTCCCCTTCAAAGCTACAACACGTGTCAAAAATCTTTCGGTAGCCTACCAGCAAATGGTTGAAATCATGAAAGCATACCGCCGCAATCCCAAGGTCATTGCATTTGATGAACCAACTGCAAGCCTTTCGGACGCAGAGATTACCACTCTATTCGAAATCATCGAAAGCCTTAAGAAAAAGGGAATTATCATTCTATATGTGTCCCATCGTATGAAGGAGATTTTTCAGATTACAGATGAAGTTGTAATCCTGAAGGACGGCAAACTGGTGGAACAGCTTCACACAGCTGATACAAATGAAATGGAAATAGTCCACAAGATGGTCGGCCGTGACCTGGGCGATATATTCCTGTCGCTCGACAGGAATAAAGAAATAGGCAAAATTGTTCTGGAATCCAGAAACCTGGTTGCTGAGAATGTAAAAGATGTCAGTTTTCAGCTGCATGCAGGGGAAGTACTGGGCTTTGCCGGCCTTGTAGGTGCAGGCCGTACCGAATCCATGCGGGTCATCTTCGGCGCTGACAAACATAAAAGCGGCGATATCTATATTGAAGGGATTAAAACAAATATCACTTTCCCTGAAGATGCGATTCGAAACGGAATCGCTCTATGTGCCGAAGATCGAAAAGACCAGGGTATTTTTGCGAGAAGTTCTGTAAAACACAATATCAGCGTTGCTGTGCTGCGAAGCCTGGTCAGAAATGGTTTTATCGACCGGAAGAAAGAAAAGACCCTGGCGGAAGAAGGCGTTGTGCAGCTTAAGGTGCGTACACCTTCTATCGAGAAGCCGATCGGGGAACTTTCCGGTGGAAACCAGCAGAAAGTTATCCTGGCAAGATGGCTTGCCGCACATCCCAAAGTACTCATCCTTGATGAACCAACTAAGGGTATTGATGTCGGATCGAAATCGGAAATCTATCAGATTATCTGCGATCTGGCCAAACAGGGCATCGGTATTATTATGGTATCCTCCGAACTGCCTGAAATTCTGGGTGTCTGCGACAGAATTATTGTAATGTGCCAGGGCAGGATTACCGGAACACTTACACGTGAGGAAGCTACAGATAAAAAAGTTCTGGTACTGGCGATGGCAGATATGTTAGGAGGAGATAAAGAATGAACTCAAAGGTAGTAAACAATTCCAATCCTGAGGCGGAAACGAAAACCGGCGGATTGGGTGATATGGTAAAACGGCTCTTCAAATCCGAAAAAATCGGACTCATTTTAGCATTGATCCTTATCATCATTGTATTTTCGGCACTCACCGGCAACAAGTATTTTACAGCAGACAACATTATCAATATCCTGATTTCTTCTTCTATCGTCGGTGTGGTTGTAATCGGAGAATGTTACCTGCTGATCACCGGCCATGTCGATCTTTCCCCGGGATCAGTCGCTGCTTTTTCCGGTGTGCTGATGGCCCTGCTTCTCAATAAAGGCGTGCCGCTCTTTTTAGCGATGGCCATTGTAATTATCTTTGGGCTTGTCATCGGATTCATAAATGCGACACTAGTCAACAAGCTGAAACTGGAAGCCTTTATTGCAACACTTGCCACGATGTCAATCTTCCGCGGCCTGGCCTATATCATTTGTGATGGAAAATCAGTCTTTGTTACCAACAAATTATTCCTGAAACTGGGCGCCGGTCGAATTTTGGGAATGCCCATTCCTGTAATCATCTTTCTCGCACTTTTTATCGTCTTTGCCGTTGTACTTTCCAATACACGCTTCGGACGCAACGTCTATATGGTTGGCGGAAACGCAGTGGCAGCACGTCTGGCCGGCATCAATGCCCAGAAACTGCGCACCAAATTGTATATGATGACCTCTGCATTTGCGGCTCTCGGCGGCTGCCTCATGGCGGCGCGTATGAGCTCCGGTCAGCCCACATCCAGCACCGGGCTGGAATTTGATGCAGTTACCGCCGTTGTTCTGGGAGGTGTTGCCATGGCCGGAGGAGTCGGAACCTTAGGCGGAGCACTTATTGGTCTTCTAATCATGCAGGGATTCAATAATGGACTCATGATGCTCAACATTCCTTCGTTCTGGCAGACAGTCTCCCGCGGTTTGCTCCTGGTCGCAGCGTTATCCTTCGATTACCTGCGCAACCTGAAACGCAAATAAATAGATATTATTGCGGCAAGGTGCCGTAAGATATAAATAAGAAAAAAGTGGAGGGAATTTTACATGAAGAAGTCTTTTTCGGTTTTGTTGGCTGCAGCACTCGTAGTGTCACTCATGTCCGGATGCAGTTCCGCCAACACACAATCCACCACCCTTGCATCCACCGCTGCAACCACCGCTGATTCTACCGCAACTGCTATAACTGTCAAAACTGACGCAACTGCTACAACTGCAAAGCCTGCCAATACCCCTACCTTGGCGTATATCTGCAAGGATCTGTCGCAGGAGTGGTTTGTAGGAACATCCGGCTCAATGCTTGAAACAGCAAAAGGACGCGGCGCCAAAGACGTTATTATGCTCGACTGCGCTATGAGCCCGGACAAGTATATGACCGCCCTTGACAATGCAATTTCCCAGAAAGTTGATGTTCTGATCGTCTGCATCCCGGATCAGAAACTTAGCCAGATAACAATTGACCGCTGCAAGGAAGCCGGCATTAAAGTAATGGCTGAAGATGACGGCTTGATCGATGCTAACGGTGTTCATCTTGCTCCTTCACTGGAACTTGATGCCTATAAGGTTGGCCAGAGCATCGGTGATTATCTCGGCAAATATGTTATCGATAACAAAGTGAATGCGGATCCTGCAACCACCGGCTATATCTGCATGACCATGTCCGAAGTATCCTCCTGTGTACCGCGTTCAACCGGTGCCGTAGACAGCTTTAAAGCATTGGTTCCCGCTTTCCCGGATGACAAAATTATCAAAGCAGACTATGACGGCACAACCGATAAGGGCTTCAATGTCGTAGCGGCTACGATTACCGCAAACCCCGATATTAAGACCTGGATTGTAACAGCACCGAACGACGAAGGCGCACAGGGTGCAACCCGCGCCCTTGAACAGGCTGGAAAAGATAAGAGCGCCATTGTCATCGGTGTAGGCGGTTACCTTGCCAAAGACGAATTCAAAAAGGATTTCTCCTGCTTCAAGGCTACTGCATACATTGACCCGATCCTTGACGGACAGATTGCTGCCAATGCAGCAATGGACTGGATCGAAAAAGGAACCGTTCCTTACAGCGATTACATTAAAGACGGCGAAGAATTCGGCGTATATCCTTTCAATGCCACAATGGTAGATGCAAGCAACTATAAAGAAGTTATGGGTGCTTCCGCCAACTGACTTTTCTCCTCCTAAAGGGAACTGAAACAAGCGGTGCCTCAAGTTGCAGCAGTTACTTGGGGCATCCGTTTTTTCAGGGACCTTATTATTTAAGCCGGTCCGGATCAACAAAAGCGATGCAAGGAGTGATAACAATGAATTCCAGGGAACGAGTCTGCAAAGCCATTCATCACCAGATGCCCGACAGAGTTCCGATAGATTTAGGTGCCACAGGGCAAACCGGAATCAATGCGAGCACGCTCTACAGGCTTCGCGAAGCCATGGGTCTGGACGTACATCCCATTCTTATAAGTGAAATATTTCAAATGCTCGGTGAGGTCGAAGAAGATCTTCGCCGCGCCGTAGGAGCAGATGTAATTGGTATAAACAATCCATCCGATATGTTTGGAACAAAAATGGCAGGACGAAAGCCTTTTGTCCTATCGGATCAAACACCGACACTGATAAACAACAAATTAGAATATGACGTCTGTAAAGACGGTTCCATACTGGTATATCCGCAGGGTGACCGCAGCGCTTTGCCATCGGGCAAAATGCCGGCGGGCGGATATTTCTTTGACAACATTGACCATGCCCCCGCCTATGACGAGGACAATCTTACGCCGGTTGAAGATTTCAAGGACTCCTTTGGCTTAATGAGTAACGAAGACGCACGATATGTGGAGAATAAAGCAAATCAGCTATTTGAAAATACCGAATATGCATTGATCGGCAACCTTGGGGGCGCCGGTTTAGGCGATGCTGCCATGGTTCCCGGCCCGCACGAAAAAAATCCCAGGGGCATCCGCAGTTTTGATGACTGGCTTATGGCGCATTTGCTTTTTCCCGATTACATCAAAGAAGTGTTCGAGCTGCAGACTTCCGTGATGCTCAAAAATCTGGAGATTTACAGGCAGGCCGTCGGTGAAAAGATCCAGATTGTCTGGATCAGCGGAACGGATTTTGGTACGCAGAACGCCGGGTTCTTCTCGGCAAATACCTTCAGGGAATTATACAAGCCCTACTATAAGCGTATCAATGACTGGGTTCATCAAAATACCGGGTGGAAAACCTTTTATCATTCCTGCGGAAGTGTTATGGATTACCTGGATGATTTCGTAGATATGGGTGTAGATATTCTTAATCCTGTCCAGCTCTCGGCTAAAGGCATGGATGCCCGCATCCTGAAAGAAAAATACGGTGACAAGCTGGTATTCTGGGGCGGCGGAGTGGACACGCAGCATACGCTGCCCTACGGTACACCCGGGGAAGTCAGGAGTCAGGTACTGGAACGGCTGGAAATCTTATCCCCGGGCGGCGGCTACGTATTCAACACCATTCACAATATCGTCGCAAAAACGCCGGTTGAAAATTTAATGGCCATGTTTGATGCGGTAAAAGAGTATAACGGCGTCTGATTACGCAGCCCTTCTCTATCTGTAAATACAATCAGTCCAGGCCCAAACAGGAAATTCCGGGTTCGGGTCCGGGCTGAAATATGCTCGCATAACGAATGAAAGGAAACAAGAAGAAAAACATGACATCAAAAGAAAGAGTATTAATGACATGTTTTAGATAGGAGAAAAATGAAGCACGAGTATTACAAACACAACACGTTACGATTTGAAAAATCAGCGGCAAAATTCAAAGCTGCTTACGAATTCAAGCCAGGTAACAGCATTCCGAAAATCATCATGGATGTCAATTACGCGCTCTTCGGATTCCGTCCGGATTGCATGCCGGACGACTACTTTAGCAATCCGGAAGCCATGCTCGACTATCAATGTAAGAGAATTGAGAGACATCTGGCCAGCATTGACGACGACTACATTCCAATGTTCATGCCTTGGTATGGTACGGGTGTCGTTCCCTCTGCCCTGGGCAGTCAGATAGTTTTCAACAAGGGGCTGGATCCGGCCGTCCATGGACAGATTCTGATTGACCCATCTGATCTCCATCGTCTCAGGCTGCCGGATCCCTGTCAAGATGGCCAGATGCCGGATGTCCTGAGATGCATCGATCATGCCAGGACCCATTCTGATCTGCCGATCTCGGTGACCGACTGCCAGGGTCCATTAAATATCGCCTTGTCACTGTGCGGGGTCGAAGATTTCTGCCTCTGGATGTACGACGACCCGGAAAAAGTCCATGACATCATGGACTTTTGCACCGAAGTGCTGATCAATTGGATCAAGGTGCAGAAAAAGCATGCTGGCCAGGAGCTCGACAGCGGCGCGTGGCCTCATTCGATCCTTTTGCCTAAAGGATATGGCGGCGTGAGTATCGCAGATGACGATGCCGTCGTCTTATCACCGGACTTGTATAGAGAATTTGTCGTACCTTACAATTCACGTATTTTCAAAGCTTTCGGCGGTGGCACACTGCATTTCTGCGGAAATGCCGAACATCAGCTGGATAATTTTGAGCAGATGGATGGACTGACCGGCATCAATAACTTTTGCATGGGTAATTTCAAGCAACTAATCAAAATGCAGAAAAAGTTTAAGAATAAATACACCCTTATGGCCTGTGATTTTAATCCGTTACATATCGAAAGTTACTATAGCGAATTGCTGAACTGTCTGGATCCTGAGGGATTGATTGTGTGCTGTTTCGTTACCCCAGAACTTGCATTGGATGAGGGAAAATATGTTGCAGCGGCAAAGGACGAGCTTGAGATCATCCATGATCTCAAAAAAGCACTATCGCTTTGAAGCAATAAAAAACAAGGAGAGAATTATATGAATAACCGAGAAAATACGCTGCGAGCACTGCGGAGAGACAAACCTGAACGCGTGCCGTTTGATTTTTCTTTATGTCCTTCATTGCTGGAACGCTTCCAACTGGAAACAGGGCAAACCGATTATATGAAGTATTTTGATTTCCCCTTTCGATACGTCGAGCTCCAGCCGACTACAAAAAAAACCGACTATTCGGGATATTACAGCAATTTGCCGGCCAATGCGCGGCCGCTGTCCTGGAATCCCGAGTGGGGTGTCATGTCGACGCCTTGCGATACGGCCCATTTTGAGCACATGCTGAGCCCGATGACCAATATTGATTCAGTTGATGAAATCATGAGCTACCCTTTTCCGGATCTCGCTGAAAATTACCGTTGGGAAGGTGTCAAAGAGCAAGTTGCTGAAATGATCAACAACGACTTGATTGCTGTCGCGTTCATGCAAATGACCCTTTTTGAAATTTCCTGGTATTTGAGAGGCATTGAAAATTTTCTAATTGACATGTTAATTAATGAAGATTTATGTGTCGCTCTTCTTGACCGGGTAACAAAACTCCGCTGTGAAATGGCCAGGCGATATGCAAAGGCCGGCGTCGATATTTTGATGCTTGGTGACGACGTATCCACTCAGGAAACGATGATGATCGCCAAGCCCATGTGGCAGAAATATCTCAAAGGGCGCCTGGAAGAAGTCATCCGAAGTGCTAAGGAAGTCAACCCGGAAATATTGATTTTTTACCACGGTGATGGCAACCTGCAGGATATCATTCCCGACTTAATCGAAATTGGTGTCGACATCTTGAACCCGATTCAACCCGAATGTATGGATCCAGTCGAAATCAAAAGACAGTACGGCAACAAGATATCTTTTTGGGGAACAATCGGCACGCAAACCACCATGCCCTTTGGAACGCCCAAAGACGTCAAAGCAGCGTGTCAGAGGATGATCCAGACGGTCGGACGGGATGGCGGATTATTACTTGCGCCTACCCATTTGCTGGAGCCGGAAGTGCCCTGGGAAAACATCAAAGCGTTTATCGAAGCTGTACAGGAGTATGGGGTGTATTGATTATCCTGCTATCGCTTCGGTAAACAGAAAGATGCAGCATGCTCCGCTTCGAATGTGCTCATCATCTACTCGTTTGGGCTGTCCTTTCAAGAAGCGCTTCGGTAAAAATCTCACGATGTATGGTACGCTCAATATCCAAACATAATGCCGTTCGGAACTCCCGATGATGTGCGAAGTGAAGTCAAAAACCTGATAACAGACTGCGCACCGGGCGGAGGTTTTATCCTCTCTCCCGCTCACCATATCCAGTCTGATACCTCCATTGCAAATATAGAGGCGTTCTATCAGGCTGCAAGGAATTTCGGCCGGTATCAAAACAAATAGAGTCGTGAAGTTTCCGGAAGATTCCGAAACCGCAGCGGCCACAACTTCTAAGCCTATTCCTGTATGTTCATAATAACCTTCATTGTTGTTTCTTTATTGGCATCAATATATTTGTATGCATCCAGATAATCTTTGAATGCAAAATGCTTTGAAATTAAGGGTGTCAGCATCACTTTTTTATCATTTACCAGCAAAATAGCATCCAGATAATCTTCGCTGCGGTACATCATTGTACTTTTAATATCCAATTCATGGTCGTTTGCAACAGCCAAATCAACGGTAGCCATGCCCGCAAATACCGCTACTAATATAATTGTGCTTCCTTTCCGGGCATATTTAATTGCCTGTCCCATCGAAATATCGTTTCCTGCACAGTCGTATATGATATCCGCTTTGTCGGGGCCAAAAGCCTCCAGAACAGCTTCTCCGAGATTTTTTTCTTTAGTATTTACACAAAAATCCGCGCCGCACTCTTTTGCTTTTTCCAGACGCCAGTCACATATATCGGTAATCATTACGCTTTCGGCGCCCATTCCTTTCGCGGTCTGAGCCACCAGGTTACCAATAGGCCCGGCTCCAAGGACGATTATTTTGAGGCCCGACACGTTTCCAGCCTGCTTGACGGCATGTACGGCGACTGCCAAAGGCTCAATCATTGCACCTTCATCAAAACTCATCATATCCGGCAGCAGGGTAACTTTGGAGGCGTCTACCGCAAAATAGTGCGACGCTGTGCCCATAGTCTGAAATCCCATAACTTTCAATTCTTCACACAAATTGTACTTTCCATGGCGGCAGGGATAACATTTCCCGCATACGACCTGCGGCTGAATCGTTACCTTTTGTCCGGTCCGAAAACCGGAAACGTCTGAACCAATTTCACAGATTTCTCCGGAAACTTCATGACCCTGTGTAACAGGATAGGACGTAAATGGATGCTTCCCGTGATATACGTGAATATCCGAACCGCAGATTCCAATCTTCATAATCCTGACTAATATTTGATTATCCTTAATCCGAGGTACCGGTACTTCATTTAATTCGATTACTCCCGGGGACGTCATAACTTGCTGTAACATCATAATGCCTCTTTCCCAATGTTTTTACGCAGACCATTTGGTATATGTTTGCGCAGCGCAATTCACAAACAGCTGTAAGCACCGTCAACGACAATGTCACTTCCGGTTGTATATCCGGACGCATCGCAGGCGAGATATAGAACAGGCGGTATTAATTCTTCCGGTTCGCCCATACGATGCAACGGGATCAGTGGCATCCAGGCATTTCTAAGCTCCAGAGGAGTATCCGCAGACATGGGTGTTCCAATATATCCCGGACTCAGACAATTGACTCGAATACCGTATTCCGCCCATTCAGCTGCCAGAGAACGCGTCAAATGAATAACACCTGCCTTGGAAGCATTATATGAGCATTGCCACTGAGGAACATTTACAATAGAGCCTGACATGGAAGCCATATTAATAATGCTTCCCTTAATACCTTTATCAATCATTACTTTTCCGACTGCCCTGGCAACAATAAATTCTCCTGTAAGATTTACATCGATAACTTCCCTGAATTCTGCAATAGTAGCCTCCAATGAAGATTGGTGCATGCAGATACCTGCATTATTAAAAAGAATATCGATTTTCCCCGATCTCTCCAGTATTTTAATTATCGCGGCATCGACTTCCTCTTCTTTGGTAACATCTGTTTTGATATCGTAAGCTTTACCGCCGAAGGATTCTATTTTGCTGACGGTTTCGGAAGCACCGCTTCTGCTCAGGATAACAATTTCAGCACCTGCTTTTGCCAAACCGATTGCTACCGTCTGGCCAATTCCACGCCCACCGCCTGTTACAATAGCAACTTTACCGTGCAATCCGAATATTTCATCTAAATACATAGCTTTGTTCTCCTTGCCGTTTTTTAATATCTTATTACTATTTTCTATCCTTTGCTACTCATTTCCTGCTCAATTCTAGTAATCTTCTATCAGTACCTGCATGATTCCACCGCAGACCATGCCTTCGTCTTCTGCTTCATCTCCGGTCATATCGACTGTTTTCAGAAGGTAGCCGCCGGTTCCGATGATCCGGCGCGCGTCATTGATGACAGCGCCTTCGCTGCAGCCGCCGCCGATGCTCCCGACAATTTTTCCGTACGGATAAACAAGCATTTTTGCACCTGCGCCCCGTGGGACGGAACCCTTTGAGGAAATAATCGTGACAATGGACTTCGGTTCATCCGTCTCATTGGAAAGCGCTCTGAGAACATCCATATCGACATCGGAGCGGTTGGTATACCGGTCAGCACCTGCAGGATTTTCATTTTTCTGGCGTTTGCAGGCAATTACCTCCGATGTAATGGAGACTGCAATTTCCTCCGGCGTAATTGCACCGATGGCAAGTCCGATCGGCGAATGCACGCGCTGCAGCCTCTGGGCATCATAACCCTGCTCGGTCAGCTCATCTTTTACCACGGCTACACGCCGCCTTGAACCAATCATACCAGTATAAAACGGTTCCTTACCTTTCAATAATTGTGAAAGGCAATCCTGATCATGCCGGTGGCCGCGGGTAATAATCACTACGTAATCGCTTTCGGTAATATGAATCTGTTCTATTGTCTCCTCAAATCCTCCGCAAATAACCTGTGATGCGGCTGGAAATCTCGTTTTATTGGCGAAGCCCGGGCGGTCGTCCACGACTGTAACGGAAAATCCGATTCTCGCTCCGAAATCCGTGAGCGGCAGCGCAATATGTCCGCCGCCCAATATAATAAGACGTTCTTCCGGATAAAACGGCTCCAGTAAAACCGTCGTATCCTCTTCTTTATATGTTACCGGAAGACCCTGTTCCAGTGCCTTCAAAGGAATTCCTTCAAATGGAACTCCTGCTATTATTTTCTTATCCAGATCCTGCAGCTCGCCGTGTTCTCCGGCAAATCGTGTCATCAAAACAACATTCCTGCCATCTTTCAGGAGGTTCAGAAGCCGGGTATACATTTCTCTGTCCATGTATGATTCTCCTTTAACGGGCACACTCATTGGCATCACTTCTGAGGATTGCCAGGCCATGGCCCAATTCGCCGATGATATACCCAAGACTTTCCCGTACCGCCTTCGGGCTGCCGGGAAGATTGATGATCAGAGTCCGTGCACGTATCACGGATGTCCCCCTGCTGAGCATGGCGCGCTTGGTTATGGTCATGCTGTAAAAGCGCATTGCTTCGCTGATACCGGGTACCAGACGGTCTGCGACGGACAATGTGGCCTCCGGCGTAATATCCCTCGGAGAAAATCCCGTACCGCCGGTAGTAAAGATAATATCGCACAGGTCGTTATCTGCAAGGCGCATCATTTCCCCGGCCAATTGATCCTTATCATCCGGAAGGACACAATAACTGACAACACTGTATCCGTTGGCCTCCAGTATTTCTTTTAGAACAGATCCGCTGACATCTTCACGCTGGCCCTGTGAGCCTTTGTCGCTGGCGGTAATTACGCCGGCACGATATGTTTTTGCTGCATCATTTGACATACAAATCATCTCCTACAGAAATTGTGCCGCCATGCATGACTTTTGCAAATACACCTTCCCGCGGCATAATGCAGTCGCCTACTTCTTCGTAAATTTTGCAGTGGGAATGACAGAGCTTTCCGATCTGGGTAATCTCCAGGAGCACATCATTGCAGCCGAGAATGGTACCCACGGGTAGTGTTTTGAAATCGATACCCTTCACCAGCAGGTTTTCGCCAAAATCACCGTCGCCAACCTTACTTCCTTTTGCACGGAATTCCTCGACACGTTCATAGCACAGGAGACTGACCTGACGATGCCAGTCACCTGCATGGCTGTCGTTTTTCAAACCGTAATTTTCAATCAGTTCGTCTTTCCCGATGTTGATTTTTTTGGTGCCCCGCTGTTCGCTTATGCACACGGCCATAACGCTTCCCATTTTCTCACCCTCCTATTTGTACCATTTTTTTTGTTTCCGTCGTATCATCATCAGGCCCGCCCAAATGGTGTTCAAGCGGCTTATCATATATTGCATTTCTGATTACCTCTGATAACTGCTCATCTGATATACCGCCCCTTATCAGCGGCTTCAGCTCCAAACTCCTGTTATTGCAAAGGCACAGCTTCAGTGTTCCGGATGCGGTCAGACGGATGCGATTGCAGTTTTCGCAGAATATGTTGGAAATCGGGCTGATAAAACCGATGCTTCCCTTAAAGCCCGGAAAGTCGTAATAGTGGGCCGGACCGTTGCCATGTATGACCGGCGAGACTTTCGGCTCTCCATATTCCCTTGTCAACTGTTCGAGTATATATTCACTTTTGACCGGTTCATACTGCAGGCCAAGGCCGATTGGCATCAATTCAATAAACCGTACATCAATGGGATATTTTTTGGCAAACCCTGCCAATTCAGCTAAATCAGCATAATCATATGGTTGAATGGGAACACAGTTGATCTTGGTCTTAATCCCGAGCTGCAGGGAATATTCAATGGATGCAAGGACGTCCCTGTATGCGTCTACGCGCGTGATCCTTTGAAAATTCGAAGCATCCTGGGTATCCAGACTAAAATTCACGCCATCCAGGCCGGCAGCAACGAGACCTGCCCCCTGCTCCTTAAACAATACCCCGTTTGTTGTCAGCGTCACTTCCAGGATGCCCTCAACCTGTTTGATCTGCCGGATAAGTTCTGACGCATTTTTGCGGACGAGCGGCTCTCCTCCTGTGATTTTAATTTTACTGATACCGTTGGCGGCGGCGGCACGGACTACCCGTAGAATTTCTTCATACGCGAGAATTTCGTTGTGAGGGATGCATTCTATCCCTTCTTCGGGCATGCAGTATATGCACCGCAGGTTACAGCGGTCGGTTATGGATATTCGCATATAGTCAATGGTTCTTCCATACCGGTCAACCATGTTGTCACCTCATCAGAATTTTTGCTTTTATCATGCAATTACTATCTCTTATTTACCAAAACTGCAGTTGGGAAAAGTGCAGACAGGGCAGCCAAGGCACAGTCCTCCGTGCCCAAGGCTCGAAAGGTCCTTCGCTCCAAGCACCTCGCCTGCCATAATGCGGGGAAGGACAAGATCAAAAATCGTTCGTTTGGAATACATGACACAACCGGGCAGCCCGAGGATAGGAATAGACGTATTCTGCTCAGTTGAATAATAGGCTAAAAGGAACATGGCGCCCGGAAGCACCGGGGCACCGTAGGAAATGATCTGCGCACCTGTATTTTTAATGGCAGCGGGTGTTGTGTCATCCGGATCCACGCTCATCCCGCCGGTGCAGATGATCATCTGCGCCCCGCTGTTGATATAATCGATGATTGTACCTGTAATTTTTTCCGGACTGTCATCCATGATCGTCTGTCCGATCACGTCAACATCAAATTCCGAGAGTTTTTCGCGGATCACCGGGCCGAAAGCATCCTGAATCCGTCCATAAAACACCTCGTTTCCGGTTGTTACAATAGCAGCTTTCATTTTCCGGAAAGGGAGAAGCTCCAGTAAAGGCTCCGGTCCTGCGACAGCCACAGCCCTATCCATTTTTTCTTTTTCAATGACCAGCGGAATAATGCGTGTGCCGGCCAGTTTATCGCCTTTTTTGACGGCAAAATTGGAATGCCGGGTTGCTATCATCATTTCACCTAAAGCATTGATCCGGTCCAACCGGGCTGTGTCCACTTTGAATAAACCGTCCATTTCAGCGAACAGGTCAATTTTGCCCTCTTTGACAGCTGACGGCCGCATGTGGTCATTTTTGCAGATGGCATAGAGTTTTTCAGCTGCTTCGTTTTCGTGCAGCATGCCTTCCTGCTTTTCCCATACGAACAGATGTTCCTTACCGAGGGAAAGCAGTACAGGAATATCCGCTTCCGTTACGATGTGCCCTTTGCGAAAAATCGCATCCTTTGTCACACCCGGGATGATTTGGGTGATATCATGGCAGAGAACGTGTCCAACTGCGTCGGCAGTATTTATTTGTTTCATATTATTCTCCTCTTGCAGGTATCAAATTACTGACACCTGTTATTCCTTTAAATAAATATCAAATTGCTGTTGTATGATCCCTTTGCACGCCGTCTCAAATGAATGATACCGGTTTAGAAGCGACCTCCCCCTGTCAGAAAGGCAGGCACTTCCGCCGTATTTGCCTCCCTGCTGTCGTTTTACGACAGTATATCCAAGCTGTTCTTCCATGATACTGATAATTTTCCAGCCCTTACTGTAGGAAATTGTCATTTGTTCGCATGCCAGCCTTACGGAACCTGTGTTTTCAATTTGGGACAGTAACTGTGCGGTCCCGGGCTCAAAAAAAACATCTTCTTTACTTAATTGAATTTTCACGATCGGACGAAGAATGGCCTTATTGTGATGTTCAAGCAACTCCTGGTAATCATCACCGGAGTTAACATCATATAAAACGCCTGCATCGCTGACATCAATGTTCGTTCTTTGACAATCGCAGACGTTCATAGCACCTTTCAGGCCGTTTTCGCCCTGATACTGCAGAAAAAACGGCATCAGGCTGTTTGAAATCAGCAGGGGATGCCCGCGTTTTCCGTTGAAAACCGGACTTGCCAGCAAAGCCTCGGAACGTATTAAGCGCTGCACCGTGTCCGATGTAAAAAGAGGAACATCGACCGGAGCAACCAGAACCTGACCGCACTTATCTTCAAGGTAAGCAAACCCGATTTTTGCATAATCAATCATTTCATGGCATGCATCTCCGGAGTCACGCAGATATACAATTCCCATACGCGACACATGTTTTTCAAGCTTTTCAGACTGCCTTCCCGCAACCAGGACAATCGGTGCCGCACCTGCCTGCTGAAAGGTCTTGATTAAGCGAAGAACAGCCGAAATATTGCCAATTTTGATCATTGGCAGAAACGAGTCGTTACTTGCTTTTTTCCCGGAAGCTATAATAATTGCACCTGTTTTCACTTTTGTTCGCTCCCAAAATGTCTATCCTTCGAGTTGTTTTCAAAAACAATTCGACTGTCAAAAAAAATGTTCCGTACAACTTTCATTCAACAAATAAGTTCGCATGCCGACCAGATTTTTACGCACGAATATTTCGACATGCGTCTAACTTTTTAATTATATCATGAATCTTCTAAAAGGAACGTCAACTCTCTTTTCACAGACAATAAATCGAGCATGTCACTCCGGCAGGGATTCTTTATAACTCTGCATAAGTTTTTCCGCTTTTTCCTGGAATTCCTCAGGGATTTCAACATGCCCCCAACCCATGGTCATTTGAAACAACCCGTCGTAGGCCGAGCTATGATGGCTGACAACAGTATGCGGGATCTTTTCTTCCTCAAACAAAGAATTTATTACATCCGCTTCAAATTCATTGTCCAGTTCAATTCGAAATATCTTCATGGTTGCAACACTCCCCGGTGCTTTGCCGGTACTTCAACAATTGGGCCGCCATCAGTCAAATCTTTACATCTTAATACATAAGAAATAAAATGGATTTATATTTATATTATAACAAAATTCATCAACTATATATAGAAAGAAGGATTGCAAAATGAACGGACAAAACCGCAGCTCGATTCAACCCGGTATGCTGGTTGATATAGTACGCAAAGCGGAAAAGACTAAGCATAAACGTGATCACTGAATTCAGAATTCAGATCTTCCCTGCAGCTTCTTCCCTTTCCTTATCCAGTTTCCTGTTTCGGAAATATAATACTGCATCTATTGCAACCATGACTAAATTGAGAATATAGAGATACATGACATAATCATTGCTGTACATTATTTTATGAAAAATACCGCTAATATAACCTATTATCACAACAAAAAGAAATAGTACACTTTTCCCAGCTGCTGAGCGTGTTTTATATGACTTGTAAATATTAAGCGGCCAGGCAGCCCCAAAGCAGACCAGCATAACAACTTCGAAAACACTCATTAATAACCCTCCTTAAAACCGTTATAATAATGATCAGGAACTATTTTACTCCTAAAACTTACTAAGAATCGGGAAAAGTTGTATTATTGCATCTGATTCATAAATCCTTATCCGCAAGAGCAGCGCTGCCTGATCATGATATGCATACTATACAGTGCAAATAGATAATTGGAGAATAATGAAAACAGTAATCATTGCCGAAAAGCCGAGTCTGGCACGAAACATCGTGAACTCCATCGGGGGAACGTTCAAAAACAGCGGAGGCTGGTATGAGAATGACACCTATTGCGTGACGTTTGCATTTGGGCATTTGTTCACTTTTTTTGATGTCGAGGACTACACAAAGTCGGAAGATAAAAGGTGGAAACTGGACAACCTGCCATTTATACCGCAGCGGTACTGGTACAAACTCAAAGAAGAAAAAGGCATCAAAGAGCAGTTCTGCAAAATCAAGGCTTTGGTTGATCGTGACGATACGGATCTATTGGTTAACGCAGGCGATGCCGATAATGAAGGATCCTATCTGGTTGACCTTATCATTGAAGCGACTGCTTGTGCAAAACCGGTGCTGCGCCTGTGGCTTCCGGAACAGACGGAAGATACCATAAGAAAAGCACTTCTGTCCCTTCCGGATAATGCCAAATACAAATCCTATTCAGATGCAGGCCGCGGCCGGGCGGAACTTGATTGGGCGATGGGGATTAACTACACCCGTTTTCTGACATTAAAATGCGGGCAGACTGTATGGGCCGGACGTGTTCTGGTTCCTATCACAAAAGTAATTTATGACCGCGAACTGGAGATCCGTGCATTCACGTCGGAGGACTATTATCAGGTACAGTCCGAGACGGAAATCGACGGCATAAAGCTCCTTTTAGAATGTCCTCAGAAGTACGAACTGGCGGAGCTCGATCAGGCCCAGGCCAAAGCGCTGCTTCTGAACGGCAGCCCGTGCGAGGTCGTTTCCGTTACCAAAAAGCAAATTGAAATCAAGCGGCCGAAGCTCTTTTCCCTGTCCAATGTGCAGGGCGTCCTATCCAAGCGGCATAAGATCGGAATGAAGGAGTCCCTTGAGACCATTCAGAAGCTCTATGAAATGGGTTATATTACGTATCCCAGAACCAATACAGAGTATCTGGCAGAGGAAGAAAAGGACAAAGTACAGCTTCTTATGAAGACATACGGCATGTATGATATTGCCTTCAGGGATGATAAAACAGTCTTTGACAGCAGCAAGGTGGAATCTCACTCAGCCCTTCTGCCGACAATTAAAATTCCGGATGCAAAGACACTAAACCCACAGGAGACATTGGTTTACAAGACGATCCTCGCACGTTTCCTCGCGGTATTTGCCGCAGATCCTTGCCTGTATGATCGTACTGAGGCCGTTATCCGCTGTGCGGACGAAGAATTCAAAGTCAAGGGCGACGTACTTGTTCAGGAAGGATTCCAGAAATACGAAAAGCCGGACAAAATATCCGACAGACTTCCCTCTCTGAAACAGGGCGATATCATCGCAGCGAAGTTTGCACCGAAAAGAAAAAAAACGAAAGCACCTTCGCGGTTCACAGTTGATTCACTGAACAAATTTCTTAAAAACCCGTTCAAAACGGAAATTGATGATATTGATTCCGATCAGGATGATGCAGAATACTATAAGCAGTTGTTCAAGGGTATTGAGATCGGAACAGAGGCCACAAGGACATCCATTATCGGCAATGCAATGAAGTACGCATACATTTCCATAAAGGATAACAAGTACCAGTTGGAGTCTGCCGGCGAGCACCTGATCCAGGTACTCGACCGCCTTCACATAAACCTATACAAGGAAAAAACGGTCGAGACAAACCAATGGCTCAAGCAGATAAGCCGTGGAGAAATCACCCCGGCTGAGGCGGTAACGCTGGAAGCGGAAGAACTCAGGAAAAATATTCTTAATAACAGGGAAGTAATCCCTGCGCCGATAACAGCACGCGAATTGCCGGATAACTGCCTGGGCCTTTGCCCTATATGCAACCGTCCGGTCTTTGAGAACAGCAAGAGCTACTTTTGTTCAGGATATAAGCTGGGCTGCAACTTCTCTTTATGGAAAAACGACCGGAATCTGGAAGAAACCGGAATCATTATAGACTGTGATCTTGTAAAAGAGCTGCTTCAAAAAGGAACGGCAACACGGAATGAAGCCAATTTGAAAGTAGCCTTTAATAAGGATAAGACAAAGGCATTTCTTAATTGTGAAAGAGCAATGGATTAATATTCGTATCAGTTCCATAACGTATGTTGGGGTTAGTGTTTATCTATCTACTCATTCCTTCCATATAAGAAGCCAGGATCTCCGCTGCCATTCCCAACCCCTCGGCGTCATCCTCATCGAACCGGCCCGGCAAAGGACTGTCGATGTCAATCACACCAAGCACCTCATTATCCGACCCAAAGACAGGGATAACAATTTCGGAGACGGATGTGCAATCGCAGGCAATATGTCCGATAAAGCAGTGGACATCCTTCACCACCTGTATTCTCTTTTCGCTCCAGGCACCGCCGCATACTCCCTGACCGAAACCGATCTCCGTCACAGCCGGTTTGCCTTGAAACGGGCCGAGGACCAGTCGTTCGCCGCTCACCAGATAGAATCCGACCCAGTTGATGTCTGAAAAAGCTGCGCTCAGAACCGCAGAAGCATTAGCAAGCGCAGATACCGGATTTTCAGCTTCTTCTGTATATAAGATTAGCTGTTTTTTGAGAAGATTGTAAAAAGCTCCTTTTTCGGCCGGATATTCGATATCGTGATAAGCCATAGTTAACCTTCCCGCTGTTTAATCGCCAGCAAACTCGCATTTACCAAAATAAACTTTATGATATCACAAGAGGAAAAGGATCTATATGGATTCCAACCTATGCATGAAGCGCATTATATTATCCATCGTAAGTGCCAGATCGTCTTTAGCTCTGGTTTGTGCAATTTTAAACTCTACCGCAACACGGTTTATGCTGAATATTGCGCTGACACCCTCTTCGTATGCCGCCTCGATATCGTCGCCAATATCACCAACAATGGCAACAAGAGGAACATTTGCTTTTTTAGCACGTTTCGCAACGCCAATTACAACCTTTCCTCTAATTGATTGAGAATCTATTTTACCCTCGCCGCTAAAAATAATATCAGCACCCCTGACAATTTTGTCAAAATTCACGGTATCGAGTACAGTTTCAATTCCCATTTGCAGTTTTGAGTTAAAAAATGCAACCATCCCTCCGCCCATTCCGCCTGCAGAACCTGCACCTTTAAGTTCGGACACATCTTTTAGTAAATCAGTTTTGATTACTTCAGCAATATGTCTTAATCCGTTGTCGAGCTCAGTAACGATTTCAGGAGTAGCACCCTTTTGCGGGCCAAAGATATAAGCTGCTCCCGTCTGTCCATAAAGCGGGTTATCAATATCACACATTGTTATAAATTCAACAGACTTGAGTGCCGGATGCATGCCGCTTACATCAATGTGAGTTATATCAGTCAGTGTTCCTCCGACAGGAATAAATTCCACACCCGCTTCATCTGTGAATTTCACGCCCAATGCTGCTGCGGCCCCTGTCCCTGCATCATTTGTCGCGCTTCCGCCAAGTCCCATTATGATTTTCCTGCAGCCGTTCTCAAGTGCTGCAGAAATCAGCTGGCCGACACCATACGTCGTTGTGTTTCTAACATCTTTGTTGTCGCCTACAAGCGGCAGTCCTGCACAGGCCGCCATTTCGATTACTGCGGTTTCTCCGTTATCGATGATGCCAAAATACGACTCCATATCCTCAAAAAACGGACCTTTTACCATAACGCTTTGTTTTTTTCCGCCGACTGCGCAAAGGAACGCATCAACACTGCCTTCTCCGCCATCTGCAACGGGTATGGATATCACCTGGACTGATGGATATGTCTTCTTTATAGATTCATTCATAATGCTGCAAATTTCACCGGAACTCATGGTGCCCTTAAACGAGTCTGGAATCAGTATAATTTTTTTCAAATGGCATCCCTCCTGCCTGTTTTTCAAAAAACGGGACGGTATGTATATACCACCCCGTTTCCCTTATCTGTTCATTACCTGTCTGTTTACATTTTGCTATCGCAGGACAAGTGATAAAAGAAATACCTCTGCCATGGTTGCTATACCTAATACCAAAGTCATCAATGTCTGGGTTGAATAGCCTTGCTGCGGCTTCAAGCCGCCAAAATTGGTAATAACCCAGAAGTACGAATCATTTGCGTGTGAAACGGTCATGGAACCGGCACCGATAGCCATAACTGTCAAAGCAGCCATTACAGGTGAAGACAGCCCCAGAACCCCCATCAGAGGAGCAAGGATACCCGCCGTTGTTGTAATGGCAACCGTCGATGACCCCTGTGCAGTTTTTAAGATAGCAGCTAAGATGAATGGGAAGAAAATCCCGATTGCTTCTAATGTAGTCGCGTTGGATGTGATAAAACCAACCATTCCGGAAACAGCGATGACCTTGCCCAGCACGCCGCCGGCGGCTGTTACAAACAGAATAGGTCCCACTACTTTAAGTGTATCATTTGTATACTCATTAAAGCTGCCCAGCTTCTTTGAAGAAACAAGAATGAAAACACCAAAGATAACGCCAACAGCCAGAGCTATAATCGGAGTACCGGCAAAAATCCAAATCTCGGCGAAAAGACCTGTCATTTTTGTCATGGAAACGATAGATGCTATAGCCATTAACAGGATAGGAATGAGAATGGGCGCAAGAGCAAAAAATGCACTTGGCAATTTCTTATATTCAGCTACGAGCTCTTCATACGTTTTAGTGATTTCTCCGTTATCAGCCTCATCATCAGCCTTTACTCTTTTACCGATAAATTTAGCAAAGAAAAATCCGGCGATCAGAGGGAATATCGAGCACAAAGCACCCATTCCAATAACCAGCAAAAGGTTATTGCCGATCCCCAAAGTGTTTGCAGCAGCGATCGGACCCGGAGTCGGCGGGATTAGTACATGAGAAATATACAAGCCGGCAGACAGTGCTACTGTCATCGCAACGCTTGATGTACCTGTGCGTTTTACCAGGGCTTTTCGAATTGGATTCAAAATAACAAATCCACTGTCGCAGAAAACAGGAATGGATACAACCCAGCCCATTAACAGTATAGCAAGTTCCGGACGTTTTTTGCCGACTAGCTTAATAACAAGGTCTGCAAGCTTAAACGCCGCTCCGGTTTTTTCCAGAATTGTTCCGATAAGGGCGCCTAAAATAATTACTATACCGATACTCGTAAATGTGCCGCTGAATCCTGCGCCGATTACGTTTGCCAGGCCAAGTGTCACATTGCCCTCAGCATCCGTAACGTTAATAAGAGGAATTCCCGCAACCAGTCCTAATAAAGTCGATACTCCCATAATTGATAGAAACGGATGGATCTTGAGCTTGGAAATTGCCAGAATCATTAGAATAATAGCAATAACAAATGCGATGATTAAACCTATTCCTTGCATAAGCAGTAGCATGATGCTCTGTTCATATTGGCTTACAAACCAATATATAATTACACAGCACCTATGCTCACACCCCCTTTCACTTTGGACGATTCAACGTCTTTATGTTATTACTGTAGTTCATACCGACCCATTCTAATATGTTACAAGTACCAACAAATCCAGTAATTTTTATTACACGTAACAAAGAGAATTGAATTTCACACAAAGAAGTTAGTGAATATCGCTAAAATCATCAAAATAGCTTTGAATATCTCTATAAAAATATATCGCATTATAAAAAAGCGAAGAATACCGGATGGAACGCGGATCATATCCGGTTTGCTCTTTCAATTTTTTAAGTTTGTACTGAAGAGTATTTTTATGAATAAAAAGTGCTTGTGCCGCTGCAGTAATTGAACCTTCTTCTTTGTAGAAAACTTCAAGTATTTCAATCCACTGTGCAATTTCTATTAGAGAATAACTCTTGAATATCTTGCGAATATACTCCTCCTTAACTCCTTCCGGTATTTCATTCACAAATATCTCCATGTTTATGTTGTCATAAAACCGGATTGCTTTTTCCTGTGTTCTCAAACAGGCCCGCAGCGCTTTAGCTGCCTTGAGATAGGCGGTATGAATTAGCGTGTAATTATTTACCTGTGTATCAATTCCTATAGCCAGCGTGACACTGTCTTTTTGTTCTACCTCAGTTTTAATGCGATTTGCAAGATGCAGCATTGCTTCGTCGTTACTTCCGCTAACCGCACAAATTATATTTGCTGTCGATTTGAGTATGACGCTGTTTTTATCCTCTGCGATTATTCGACTGATAATTTTACTTGCGCTGTCGAAGCTCTTCTGAGCCGCAGTTACATCTATTTCGTCATTAATATATACGGACATTATGATAATTCGACGCGTTACCATAATATCTATACCTAATGACAAGCCTCTTGTCGCCATAGCACTATTAACATTTTTCAAATCCACGCAAATCCATTCCTCAATAAAACGGTTTCGAATATTTTCGCTCAGCGCTTTTTGCTCACGGTAGGAATGTTCCAGCAATAGAATTTCGGTCATTTTTTTTATGATTTGCCCGTATTTTACAACCTGTTGATAGGGACCCGTAACCCCGACAACACCAACAATTTCATTATTTAATACAACGGGAAGATTTATTCCCGGTTTTGATCCAATATAATCATTGTCACCCTGTATGACAAGTTCATCCAATCGTTCATCGATCAATTTCTTTGCAGCTTCATGGAATGTACCTATCCTTGAGTTGTCGGTGCTCGCAATGATAACGCCCTGCGCATTCATCATATTAATGCTCTCATTAATAACTCCGCTTATTTCATTTACAATCTGCTCTGCATTACGTTTTGAAATTTGCACAAAAGTATCTCCTTTCATGGGTTTTCCAATTACTTCAAGTACGATAAATCCGATTTTTCATAGGATAGTTTGGTTAACACGGTCATTTTGTCTTAAGCCAATTTCACTACATCATATTACAATTATCTATTCTTATGTGAATTGGCTGCGATTTTAACAGAAAGCAAGGAAGGCAGACATATATACATATAAAAGTGTTACAACCACGCATCTTCAATTATCCGGGAAGGCTCTGCTGCTGCTTGCTTTGCACATCAATATTGAACTATGATATGCTGAAATGAGAAATAAATTTCTGCATTTTTTAATTGAACTCTACTTTTCATCATTTGAGACGTTAATAGATTGAAGACAGTATTAATGGAAGAGGTGAATCCGTGGATGCTGATATCTGTAATAGTCTTCTTGTGGAAATAGCTGCAGGTGATCTTACCGCGTTAGAAAAACTATATGAGCTGATGCAGAAAGATGTACTTCTTTTCGCTCTGAGTATTACACGAAATCTCATGCTTGCAGAAGATGTAAGACAAGAGACTTTTGTCAAAATCTATAGGCAGGCCGGCAAATACACAGCAGGAACGAATGCTTTGGGCTTTGTTTTTACCATAACCAAAAACACGGCACTGGATATGCTGCGGCATGCCAGGCATGAGATTCCAAATGACGAGGCATTATGGAATATTACATATAATACCCGGGAAAATGACGTTGTTGATAAATTGCTTTTGAAGCAGGTAATTACAGAACTTATTCCTCATGAGCGTCAAATTTTGCTCCTGCATTTGGTTTCAGGATATACCTACAAAGAGATTGCAAGTCTTCTCCACTTACCTGTAACAACTGTGCAATGGAGATACCGGATAGCCTTACAGAAAATATCCCGGATGGTAAATCCCACGGAGGCGATATAATGAATGCGTTTGAACAAAAATTAGCCGGCCAATTACAAAAAGGATTAGAGAACGTGAATAATCCTTCCTGGGAAAAGCAGTTGGATGCGGTATATCGTTCTTCCAAAGAGGTTCCCAAAATAAGGCATGGACACCAACGACAATTCATATATATTGCAGCTATTGTGAGTATTTGCGCCGCCTGTGCATTGTTTGCAGTCTATCATTTTGCGGGGACAAATTCTGATAATCGTCTGGATCAGACAAAAAACAGCCTTCCAACAAGTACGAACGAAGGATATCACCCGGCCAGTCTGAATGACGGCAGTTTGCCGGCGGATCATCCCAATACAAATCCAACACTGGCTCAGTCAGAAGAAGAACTGCTAAAGCTGCAAAGGCAGGATTACGCCATTAAACAGAATGATCTGCTCATGCAGGCAGGCACACCCGGTGATTATGCAGGAACTGCGTTGGATGAAAACAGCAACCTGATCATATATATAACCGGATCGCCGGATGATTTTATCAAAGAATACGACAATATATTAGATTTCAGTGTCATAACCGTTACACAGGTTCTGTTTACCATGGATCAACTTGAAAATGTGCAAGGCATTTTCAGAACGATGCTGGAAAATGGTGAGTGGAGCCGGTTAGGCATTATCGGATGCGGCATTGACGAATATGCCAATAAAGTCGAAGTCATCGTTTTGAAGTCAGATAAGGATAACAAAGCGGAGATAGAAAAGATTGCTCAAATACCTGGAATTATGGAGATTACTGTACAAAATGAAGAATACAAACCCGCATGACTGCATTTTGAATTCGTTGCTGCAATCATCTTTGTTCAGAATTTGAGGTAAAATTTTATATGAGAAAAGTTGCCCCCACTTTGTGTCTTCGAATTTTAGTCTCTCTGGGCGTTTTGGCAGGAACTCCATTCGTGTCGGCCGGATGTTCACGGGAAGTAACAGATCAGTCAACGAGTTTAACAGAAGTTACGAGTACTATCCCGACCGGACCTGATGAGGTTAATGAAATAAAGCTTGGATCATCTGAACTTCTAAAGAACTTACTTGACTTCAAATGGGAGGATATCAGTTCCGTGACTTTGATAAAATACCAGGACAACACCCAGGTCAGTACGGTTATTATTCAGGATCAGGAGAAGCTCACATCGATTGAAGACTTGTTCAACAAAATATCCGTTGTGCATTCATCATCGGACAAAACTGCGGTGCCGGACGAGAATATTGTTTATGAAATCTATTTGGACACACAATTGTCCGAAGATGGTTCGAGTATATTTCTGTCGATCGGCCCCTCTTTTGAGGATCGAAATTTCGCCATCGGCGGATCCTTTATCAAGGCACAAAGTCTAACGCCACTTTTCCCACTTTTCCAGACAAATCAGTTTGTAACATTTGCAGATGTCAAAAAGATCTTTGACCCGATGCTTGAAGCGGGAAATGAAGAGTAATATTTGAAATCAACATACTATTTCTTAACAGCCGGAGCTGTTTCTTCCTTAGTTCTAACCTTGAAAGAGAATGGAGATAAGCAGCAGTTTGAGCTTGGCCTCACCAGTTGGTAAAGTATTCTCAGATCTGGAAAATTGAAATTTACTCCAGGGACCTGAATAAGACTACCTGAATAAGACTACCTGAATAAGAATGCCCGGGCACTGACCGCCTTTACTGACCTGATCCCGACCAGTACAAAACAAAATTCTGCGCTGCCTGATTACCTCTATTCTCTTTTCAAGGTGCAGGATATCTTTGCCGCAAGCTAGTCAATTTCCACAACAAAAGGCCCCTTACAGGGCCTTTTGCGTGTAATAAAATTTTACAGATTGCTATTGGAGCTTACTTCAAAAACTCACTCATACCTGAATCGGCATTCGGATAGCCGCGGAAGCGGTCGATGTTCTTGAGGTTCCAAACGATAGGTTCTCCTAGGATGACAACATTGTTCTCCATGATTTTGTGTCCTTCAGCAGGATAGAGAACAGGAGTAGTGCCATCCATGAAGCTGGTTGTCATGTTCGTGCCCGACAGAGGGGAAACGAACGCTGTACCTGAAGGTGCTTTGCCGTTGAGGACAGCACTGGTTACATACAAAGTGAGGTAACCGAGGTCAAAAGGCTGCCACAGAACGACAGCAGACATTTTGCCCGCTTCCAAGTCTTTGCGGCTGGATTCGGGAACCGAAACGCCGACGATCTTGATTTCGCCGAGGTTAAGCTGCTCACGAGAGGAAGCAACTGCGGGAACGGTATTAGAGCTCAGAGCAATGATGCCCACGATTTCTTTGTCTTTGCTCAACAGTGCCTTGATGGCGGTGTCAGCCTGGCCCTGATCATTTCCGGCATAGGTTACATCTGTGAGGAGCTTGATGTGAGCATAATCTGTGTCCTTTTTGGAGTCGTATTCTTTCTGAATTGCAGCGAGCCATGCATTCTGGTTAGGAGAATCGGTCGTAGTAGAAACCAAAGCGACAGTAGCCTGCTTGTCTTTGGTATAGCTGGAGAGGTCTCCGGCCAGACCTTGGAGGAGTTTGATAGCGATCATGTCGCCTTCTGCCTGGTTGACAAAAAAGTCGCGCGCATCGGTTTCAACGTCAGCATCCCAAGTGATGACCTTGATACCGGCATCTCTGGCTTCCTTGAGGGTATCCGCATAACTGGAAGGATCAAGTGCCGAAACGAGGATGGCATCGTATCCTTGGTCAATGAAGGACTGGATGTAGTTCTTCTGGTTCTGTGCAGAGCACTGAGCCATGGTATCACCTACCCAGGTAACACGAATGCCCAGTTCATCAGCAGCTTTTGCAAAGCCGCGTTCGGCGGCGATAAAGTAATCTTCTGCTACGAACTTTGGGACAACACCGACTTTGTACTTTGCATCCTTCGGGCCGTATTCCGTACCAGTACCGGAACCTGTTTTTCCGGCTGTTGTGGCAGCTGTAGTAGCTTCACCTGCAGCTGTGGCTTTTGTAGTGGTTACAGTTGGAGTTGAACTACAAGCAGCCAGCGAGGTTACCATTGCCATTGCCAGAATCAGACTAAGAAATTTTTTCATCTTTCTTTCCTCCTTACATATTTGTTTCTTTTTTCATTCCGCCTTTTAGCGGAAATTGAAAACACATTCAATTTGACCAGTATTTTAGTTATTTCTGGCCCTTCTTCGCGGTCTTTTTTCGTTCTTCTATAAGTGCAAAAGCTATTAGACCTACTATCAGAATTGCACCAAGCACAAAGTTGTAGATATTGCCTGAAAGGTTCATGATGGTGAATCCCTTTCTCAACACGCCGATAATCAACACGCCAATCAACGTTCCGGTCATGCTGCCCACTCCGCCCATTGTTGATGTGCCGCCAAGCACAACAGCGGTGATCACCTCAAGGTTCAAATCCGTACCCATACTCGGTTTTGCAGCGCTAAGCCGTCCAAGGTAGACGAGGGACGCCATTGCGCACATTGTGCCGCAAGCCGTGTAGATCCAAAACTTAATTTTCTTGGTGTCGACACCTGCGTAAATAACTGCGTTCTCATTAAATCCTATTGCTTTAAGATTTCTGCCAAGGCTGGAACGATTATACAATATAAAGAAAACGATAAAAAACACTGCCAGATATGTTATCTGTATAGGAACAATCTTGCCGATTCTATATGTTGAGATTAATTTGAAAGCATCCGGGAAACCGGTATAAGTCTTGTCTCCGGCAATAATGAGTGCAATCCCCCGATAAAGCGACATAGTCGCAAGGGTGCAAACAAGCGGTGGTATGCGTGTGCGGGATATGATCAATCCGTTGAATGCGCCCGCTGCGGTTCCGGTCAGAATGCATGCCGCGATTGCCAGAGCAAGGTTGCCTGTTGAGGTTAAAGTCGCGCCAAACACAATCGCACTGAGCGTCAGGATATACCCGACCGAAAGGTCGATACCGCCCGTCGTGATGATGAAAGTCATAGGCAGTGCCATGATGAGCGTCTCGCCAATGATCTCAATAACATTAAATATAACCTTCGGCTTCAAAAATACGGTGTTCATAATTCCAAAAAATACGATCAGCCCCACCAGCACCAATAACAGGACGCTTTGATAGTTGATAACTTTTTTAATGAAATCGGAGTTACGATTCGACTGTTTACTCACGTCGTTTGGCCCCCTTTGAGAAATTTTGCCGGTTTCTTTTTGAATTTATTGAATTTGGTGACGGTGATGTACACTGCTATAAGAATAATGATGCCCTGCAATGCATACTGGTAGTAATCCTGATACCCAAGATAGATCATAGCGACCTGCATCAGATAGACCAGGACTGTGCCAATGACAGCACCGATGATTTTTCCGCGGCCGCCGATTATACTGATGCCGCCTACAACCGCTGCCGTTATGAATACCATTTCACGTCCATAGGATGCCGAAGGCATGATCTCATTGGACTTTGTAAAAAGCAAAATTCCCGCGATGCCCAGAAGAAACCCTTCAAGAAAGTATGTCTTGATAACTGTCATATCGGGGTTGATGCCGGCATAAATTGCCGCCTGTCTTTTTCCGCCGACTGCATAAATCTTCTTGCTGAATTTTGTGTATTTCATAAACAGGACAAAGAAAATGCTTACAACAACAGCCACAACAAAGTTGTATGGTATGATGTTGAAAATGCGCGCGAATCCAAACCAGGTAAAATTATCAGTAAGATTTTCCACCCATCCGGCGTTTGGAAGGAACGTTGCATAAAAGCCTAAATGTACCTTTGCCATAGCCAAAGTAACAACGATGGAAGGCACCTTGAATTTTACTGATATTATACCATTCAAGCCGGCGAGTAATGTTCCGACGAGAATGGCGGCGGGGGCAAAAACGATAATGGAATAACCCATCTCCGCCAGAGAACCTGCCGTGTACCCCACAAAGCCAATTATGGTTCCGGCCGAAATATCGATGTTACCGGTTAGAATGACCAGAGACATTGCAATCGCTCCAACAATCATAGGAGCAACATCCAGCATAAAGCTGAACAGGCCACTGGAAGTATTGAAATTCGTAAATATCGATAGAAATATAATAAATATTATGACGATTATGGCAAGTACAACTTCACGCGTAGCAAGCTTGGCGACTTCAAATTTCTTTTTGTTTTCCAATATTTCCCCCCACCTTTCTATAGTGCCATTAACAGAATTTTTTCCTGACTGAGCTCATCGCGCATCAATTCCCCTTTTTTCTCACCGAATTTCATAACCAGGACGCGATCGCTCATTCCCAATACTTCAGGCAGGTCGCTTGAAATCATAATAATTGAGAGACCTTCTTTTGCAAGATTGCCGATGATATGGTGAATTTCAGCCTTTGCGCCAACGTCTACTCCACGCGTAGGTTCGTCGAGAATCAGTATTTTAGGCTTTGCAGCAAGCGCTTTCGCCACTGAGACTTTTTGCTGATTACCGCCTGAAAGATTATCGGTACGAAAATCGCCGTCAGGCGCCTTGATAGACAAACTTTTCATGTACTGTTTGGTAATCGCATTTTCCTGTCTGCGGTCAATAATGCCAAATGCTCCGGATATGCGATACAATAACGGTAGTGTGATATTTTCTTTCAATGTCATATCGATCACCAGTCCGAATTTTTGTCTGTCTTCAGAAATATACACAATACCCAGTTCCAGTGCATCACGGTAATTTTCGAGCTTGATTTCTTTACCTTCGAGGAATAATTGTCCGCCGTCGGGTTTAGCAAGGCCGCAAAGCGTCAGCGCAAGCTCAGTCCGCCCTGCACCCGCAAGACCGGCCACACCCAGAATCTCGCCCTTTCTCAGTGAAATATCGATGCCGTGCAGCACCCCGTCCTGTTCTATTCCCTTGCCCTCAAATACAACACCGCCCAAAGTGATATTCTCTTTGGGATAGAGATTCCCGAGCGCACGTCCAACCATCCATTCGACCAGCTTTTCTTTAGTTACGTCAGCCACAATGCTGGTATTTACGTATTCGCCGTCCCTTATGACGCTCACACGGTCTGCTATGGTGAAAATTTCTTCGAGACGGTGGCTGATGTAGAGCATCGAAACGCCCTGCGATTTCAGCTTTTTGATCGTATCAAACAACGTAGTCACTTCCCTGCTCGTAAGAGCAGCCGTGGGTTCATCAAGTATCAGGATAGATGAGTCAAAAGTAAGGGCCTTTGCGATCTCTACCATTTGTTTAGTGGCAACACCCAGCGAATTGACTGTTTTGTCTAAATCGACCTTCATACCCAGCCGGTCAAATATGCTGTATGCCTTCTTGCGCATAGCCGGATAGTCCAAAATGCCAATTCCTGCTATTTTCTTTTTCAGTTCATGACCCATGAATAAATTTTCCAGCACCGTTAGTTCGGGGAATAAACTGGTCTCCTGGAAAATAATGGCGATTCCCTGGTCATATGCATCGCTTGGCTTCTTAACTTTGAGCAGATTTCCGCGCAAGTAAATCTCGCCTTCATCCTGCATGTATACGCCTGTGATGATTTTCATGAGCGTGGATTTCCCTGCTCCATTTTCACCGCAGATGGCATGCACTTCACCCTCATGAAGCGAAACACACATATTGTTGAGTGCGAGCACGCCGGGAAATCGTTTCGTTATATTTTGAATGTCCAGCACGCAGTTTGTTTCCTCCATTACCTAATCCCTCCTAATCTTATCCTTTTCTGCAATCTGTTTTTCGTATTGCAGCATCTAATTTTCTCGCTTTGAAAGTACGTCGCGCTCATACTGCTTCACATTACTCAGCCACGCTTCACGCACCGGTACGTTTTTCATAAGACAATAGTAATCCCACACTGCTTCATACGGATAACCTTTGAGCTCTTCGAGCAAAGCCAGACGCGATGTCCAATCACCTGCAAGTTCGTACTCACGAAGTACATCTGTAGGCTCAAGCAACGCTTTAAGTGCTGCCTTAACAGTGTTCCGACTGCCGATTACCCAGGCTGCAACACGGTTGATGCTCGCATCAAAATAATCGGTTCCAATATGAACGCGCTTCTGGTAGCCGCCTCGAACGATCTGCTGCATAATAGCCTGCAGTTCATCGTCATAGATCACGACATGGTCACTGTCCCAGCGCACTCCACGCGAAACGTGTAAAAACAGCTCATCGCAAAATTGTAAAATCGATGAAATTTTAGCAGAGATCATCTCGGTCGGATGAAAATGTCCCGCATCTAATGTATAGAGTTTTTTGCGTGTTAGCGCATACGCAAGGGAAAATTCATGTGACGCAACTGTATAGCTTTCAAGACCAATTCCAAAGAGTTTGCTTTCGATTGAGTCACGGGTAAATTCAGCGGAGTAAACCGTCTTGAAAATTTCATCAAGAGATTCAGTCATACGCTCGCGTGGCGCAGCGGTATCAACAGGAGTATCCTTGTAGCCGTCATGCATCCAGAAGTTATTAATGCAGACCTGTCCCTGCTCTTTGCCTATATATGCAGCGATTTCGCGTGCTCGTTTGCCATGTTCAATCCAATATTCGCGTGTAGCCTGATTGGGACTCGAAAGCGAGAAACCATCTGCGCTTTTGGGATGTCCGTGGAATGTCGGATTAAAATCGAGCGCGATTCCTTTTTCTTTGCCCCACGCAACCCATCTCTCAAAGTACTTGGGCTCCAGTTCGTTTCTGGCAACCTGCCTGCCTTCTGTTTCTGCATAAACCGCGTGAAGGCTGAATCTGTGATGACCTGGAATTTGCTGCAAAGCCATTTCAAAATCCGCGCGAAGTTCGTCAGCTGTGCGAGCGCGCCCCGGATAATTACCTGTTACAGCTGTACCGCCGCCTGCATTCTCTCCGCAATCTTCATAACCGCGAACGTCATCGCCTTGCCAACAATGGATCGAAACCGGCATGTCCGAGAGAGCAGCTATAGCTGCGTCCGAGTCTACACCCCATTGAGCAAATAGTTCCTTTGCATTCTCATAGACTGAAATAACCTGCTTTTCCGAATTGTTCATTTTAATCTCCAGTCTGTGTAATTATTAATCTGCGGAATATTCTCATCCTTGCCCTAAGAACCTGATTTGAGCTGATATCGACAAATATTTTCGCGTGACAATGATGCCTTGATCATATCGTTTGTGTTAAACTTAGTCAATCAGGTTGGAATAATTGTCTAGATGACATGATTTCGGTATATAAAAACCATATTTGAACACATATGACCAAGGAGGATTTAAAATTGTTCCCTATAGAAAGACAGCAAGCCATTATTCAAGTTTTAAAGGAAAAGAAGTCCGCGACTGTTACAGACTTGAGTCGTTCTCTTTATATTGGAGAAGCTACAATTCGCCGCGATCTGGAGAAACTGGCAAAGTCAAATCTGCTCCAGAGGACTCACGGAGGAGCTATTCTGACTGAAGGGTTAGATATAGAGATTCCACTTGCAGTCAGGGAAGTGGAGCAAAAGAGTGCAAAGAATATGATCGGTGCTTTGGCAGCTCAGCTTATCAATGACGGGGACACGATCATTATTGATTCCAGCAGTACAGCGCTAAAAATGGTACCCGCCCTGCGAGGGAAAAAAAGACTGACCGTAATCACCAATGGTGCGAAGGCAGTAATAGAATTGGGTGAAAGTCTTCATGCAAGAGTCTATTGCACAGGGGGCGTGCTGAGAGAAAATTCCCTCTCCTTTATAGGTCAGCAGGCAAGAACATTAATTGAAAACTATTCGGCAGATTTCCTGTTCTTCTCTTGCCGTGGATTATCCATCGAAAGGGGATTAACCGATTCCAGCGAAGATGAGGCAGAGCTAAGGCGAGTGATGGCAAAGAGCAGCCGGAAAGTCATTTTGTTGTGTGACCATACTAAATTTGATAAGATCGCTTTCTGCAAAATTTCAGACTTCGAATTCATTAATTATTTAATAACTGATCAAAAACCTGATTCCAGATGGGTTGAATTTCTAGAATCAAAAGGAATCACGGTTCTGTATTGACATGATATCCCCCATTCGAAAATTCAATGATTGCTTTGACCGTTTCCGGATCCACATCGGCTTGTAGAATATGGGCCGGGGCCAATAAATATCCGCCTCCTGCACCAAGGATTTTAACTCTGCGCTCGATCTCTGCTCTGATTCGATCAAGATCTCCTGACGGTAAAAGCTCTTGCTGGTCGATACCTCCAAAGAAGCATATTTTATCACCATACTTATCCTTAAGTTCCTGTGGGTCTGATCCAGGGACGTTCGGTTGAATCGGGTTGTAAACATCAATTCCCAGTTCAATGAAATCTTCAAGCAAAGGAGCCACTGCACCATCAGAATGCATGATAATTATCAGATCAGGTTTAACCGCACGCATCTTCTCAATCATTCTGGCATAACGTGGTTTAAAGAGATTTCTCCACATATCCGGAGAAATTAAAGTTGAAGTCTGGCTGCCAAGATCTTCACCGAGCCAGATTGCATCAACGCCTGCCTCGATCAGTTGAAGTGCAAGTCCGGTTGTCCAGTTTTCGACTTTGTCATTAATCTTCTCAATCCATGGTTCTTCACAAAACATATCCACGAGGTACTTTTCAAGACCCAGCAGATGCCAGGCCATTTCAAACAATGATATTTCAACATCACCGATTACAAAATAGGAACTGCCAAAGCGTTCAATATCGCGTTTGGCTTTTTCGAATCTCCCGGATGCGTAAGGATCCGGGAAACAGTATGCGTCTATTTCTTCAACCGATTCAACATAATCAAGCGGACACTTAACGACTTCCATATATAAGGGAGTAGGTTTCATGTGCATACCAAATTCGTTGGTAGAAATATTATCAGTAATGAACAGGGGCACAAATTCAGGAGAGACACTGCCCCCTACAACTATACAATCGCTTCCTAACTGTGTCCGGATGTCATTTGCAGAGATACGATACGTAAGATCTTCGTAGTAGGAAACCGTGTAGTCCGCCGGTATGCCAAGCTCCTCTGCAAAATGGTCTGTCAGTCTGCGGCACAAGTCAAACTGAAGTGGGACCCGGTCCGGCAGTCCGTCTATCCGCTTAAAAGCACGCATGACTCTTTCTCTTGAATTCATATTGACCTCCTTTTAGCTCCTCTAACATTCAGATTTAGTTATGCAAGGATTCAAATAATTAATTTGTCACGCAATGATTGTCCGCAATTTTTGACCGGATGTATTTAAGTCAATTTCCTTCGAGAACAAACTTGATGTTCCTGCTACAAAAATGTCCGCACCCGCCGATCTCATAAGTCCGGCATTTTCAAAACTAACATTCCCATCAACCTCAATGGGAATCAGTTGATGACCATGAGCATCCAGATATTCTCTCAGATGGCTGATCTTGCCGATCGTTGCAGGAATCAGCTTCTGTCCGGCAAACCCTGGGTTGACCGTCATGATAACAATTACATCAATATCGTCCAGAACTTCTTCGAGAGATGTTATGGGTGTAGCAGGATTTAACGCGACAGCCGCCTTAGCTCCCATATCCCTGATTCTCTGGAGGACTC